>Ga0207433_10006950_pt1 | contig 19226 bp, 16 predicted proteins | sample YelNatPaOPGAMG01_FD_187559 | JGI IMG/M metagenome (GOLD analysis project Ga0207433, IMG submission 187559) | Hot spring thermophilic microbial communities from Obsidian Pool, Yellowstone National Park, USA - OP-RAMG-01 (SPAdes) (version 3) | ecosystem: Environmental > Aquatic > Thermal springs... | reverse complement strand
AAGATTAACACCTCCTCTAACAATCGAAGAGGAAACGATTGAAGAAGCATTAAGTATAATCGAGGATGGAGTTAAAGAACTAAGACAAACACTAGCTTAAAGAAAACCTTTAAGAAGGACTTAAAAAACTTAGCTATAATGAAGCCCGGTGGTGTAGCGGCCAAGCATGGCGGGCTCTGGATCCAACTCCCGGAGGGGAACCCCGCCGACGGGAGTTCGAATCTCCCCCGGGCTACTGCGTTCTAGGGGATATGAACCAGCCCTTTTTCCGCCTTATTTTCGCTTTCTGAACAGCTTAATGCCGTCGAAATCGCAGATGTACTCGAAACCAGCCTCTATCAGCTTCCTAGCCTCTTCAACGCTCCTTGCTACGGCCGAGTAGAACTCATCCGAACCGCCTTGAAACAGTGCCTCCTCGAGCGTGATGTATACCAAGGTGTTGTTGATGTTCCTGTGGCCTAGAAGCTTCATGACGTGGATTATGTCCTTCGTCCTGTGGTATTCCACGGTGGCCTTCCAGTGCCTGAAGGTGTGGAAGGTTATCTTCAGGATCCGCGGATTCTCAAGCTTACGCGCCGCACGTGCTCTCTGTTTCTGGAAGTTTCTCCTGAAACCGGTGAGGGACCCCGTAAACACCCTGTCGCCCAGCCGTGGGAGGTTGCCCAACATCTCAGCAAGCTCCTCAGAAATCTTCAGCACCCGTGCCTCGCTCCCCTTCTCAGGCGTCACGCGGATGGTCCTCCTTTCAACGTCCACGTCCTCCCAACGAAGCCTCCAGGCCTCGCCGCAGCGCATACCGGTCTCTTTCAGCAACTGGAGGAAGGTTGAGGTCTTCTTGTTGCAGGCCGCTATCAACAAGTCGAGCTCCCTCTCGGTTGGGATGAAGGGTAGGGTTTTGACTTTCCTATACCGTGGAGGCTTCCAAGCTCCACCGACCATCTTCAGGAAGCTCGTGTAGGCATCTACAGCCAGCTCCTTCCTCCTCTCGCTCCAGCTTTGCCTCGCTATCACACCCTTAACACTTTCAGGGTCGTGGAGGTTTGCACCGCGCTTAACCAAAACCTTCAAGAGCTTGACTCTGCCTCTTATGGTTTCCTCTGCATAGCCCTGCTTCTTCATCCACCATGCGAATTCGACCAGTTTCCCTTCAACGTCTGCTTGGCTTGTCTCTGTGGCCCCCGCAGCCCGCTTTTCAACCTCAGCCGCATTTTCCATCGGGTTCAGCTCTCGGCTGGCCGAGTTTTTCGCTTGGACTTCCCAAGCGCATACTCGGCATTCTTTACTATTGTTGGAGAAGTCTTTTAACTTTTTCTCCACTACGGTAAGCCCATGCACGCCTACATTTTCACCGGTAGAATGAGGGCAGTCGCTAGGGGTCTGCTTGAGGTTAGTGTTGGCAGGAGGGGTTTTACCGTTAAACTCGTTCTCTTCTGCGCTGGAAGGTTTGGAAAACTTAGAAGTGGCGTCAACTTCCACCTTATACTCTTTAGACTGGCTGAAGCGATACCCACAGACTTTGCACAGCCACCTTTGAACTATTGAGCCGTCGGCTAAATGGCGGAGGCCATCCTTCCAAACTTTAGCTGAACCACACTCTGGACATTGAACCGAGAGCCCTCTAGGAGCATCATGCTCATCCCGGGCTTCGGCTGGACCTCTATCTTGAAAGTCGTCGGGTTTAGATACCTTTACACTCATAGACCATCACCTAGAGTTTGTATGGATTTTTCTATGGACTTTTGTATGGATGTTCAGACCTTCCTCCCCTATTTTCTCCATGATTTCTCACGCTTCAACTCCTCTTCAAGCTCCATTAGCTTACGCTGGATTTCATCCATCTGAAAGTCCTTCAGCATGCCTGCGAGTATGGAAGCGATGTATCCGACAAGCCTAAAGGCTTCAAGCCTAGTCTTCATTTTAACTCTACCGTCGTTGGCTATTTTTTCCGCACGTTTTAGGGCGTCTTTCAACTCATGATAAAGCCTTTCCCGCTCAGGCTCGATCTCTATGGGGATTAAAACTTTAACTTCAACCTTCTTCACTCCCCTCCCCCCTAGGTTTTTCCATGATTTCTCTATGGATTTTTTCCATACGTTTTCCATGAAATAGTCTCATTTTATCCATCTTATCCACCCTTCACGAGGGTTGAAGATTATCCCATGCTTTTTTAGATGGTCGAGGAGTCTTTCAGGCTCACGGTCTATGTCTCTCAAAGCTTTTATGAAAACCTCCTCTTCAACCATGTCTAAAGCCGGCTCTAGAAGCCTATGGTAGAGCTCGTAGGCAGCTTTAACCTTCTCCCCAAGCTCTAGCTGTTTTTCAGCAGTTTCCCCCGTTTTCTCCATCTTTTTGAAAACCAGACGGTAGAAGCGTTCTAAAGCTTCTCTATTTTCAAGGCAGACTTTATGAGCGTAATGTTGCTCTGGAAAACCTTCAAACCTGAAGACGACGTCGACGCCTGTTTCACCGCACAGTTCACAATTTCCATCGAAGGCTGGCTCTCCAACTATAGTGATGTGGGGCTCAACACTTCCAGAGTCCTCTGGTTTTATGCTTTTGATATCTTCATTTGATTTCATGTCTAAACTATTTAAAATCTGCTTTTCGTTTTCAGGTGAATATTTATTTAAAATCTCAATTTCACGTTGAAATCTATCTGTAACGGTTGATGTGGTTGTAACGGTTCCTACCATTTTTAGAGCTGTTTCTACAGGTTTAGTTGGCTCTTTAAAGTCTTTTAAATCTATGGATTTTTCATAGATTGGGGAGACCCCCTGCACATCCCCCTCCATACGTTTAAACTGTAACGGCTCTGTCTTCTCTAAACCCCCTTTACTAAAGGGAACCGAAACAACTGTTACAACCGTTACAGATGGAAAATCGTTTTTGATGTCTGAAGTTGAAATAATGGATGATGTGTTAAAATATTTTCTATCCAAGTGGTATTTTGAAAACATGGCTTTTAAAACCTTCTTCTTAAACTTCTTCAGCTTCACTACGTTTTCCCCAAGCCTTTTTAAGACGGTTTCGGCTTGGAAGCTGTCTGCCAGTTTTCTAGCTAAGCCTTGAGCCGTCACCTCGAAGTCTTCTGAGGTTATCCGCCACGTGCCCTTCCCCTCTTCATAGACGCCGTTTACTTCTTTTACGATCTCTGAGATTATCTTAGCGTTTTCAAGCTCAACCTCTCCATCCCCTTCTAGGTCTGCATCCGTTAGTAGGTTGGATAACGCTCTACATATAACGCCTTCAAGGCTGTCAAGCCTACTTATCAGCTTCGAGCCTAGGAAGTATCCGACGACTTTATCAGCATCCTCTAAGGCGTTGAAGAAGGCCGCTATTCTTAAAACGCCTTCAAACAGTTCTCGATTCCTCCCCCGCAGCTCCTCCTCAAACGTCTTATCCTTTATCTTTATCCGCAGTTTAGAGACTACTTCTGGAAGCTGCTCGTTGAAGTGTTTCAATCTAAGCTTCAACAGCTTTAGCTTTAACCTATCGGCTTCTCTATGGTCTTCCTCACCCATTATGCCCTTCTCAGGATACCCTATCAGCATTTTTAAAACGACGAAACGTTCGAGAAGGCCTTTACTGAATTTCCCGGATGGAAGCTCCTCAGACGCTACTGCTTTGAAGCAGAAGCTGTTGTAAAAACGCTGTATTCTAAGCCCCTTCTCCTTGTTCAGTAAAACCCTCGGTATTTTACCGCCCTTCTTATATCCATGCTTATAAAGCCTACGCTTATCTTGGTCGGATACTAGGTCTTCAGCCTCATCTTCAAATATTGAGCCTTTTACAAGCTCATCGTTTTCATCCCCTAGGAATTCGATCAGGTTTGCAGAGCTTACGTCGGTAGCTTGAAAGCCCCTATAGGCCAGCATGGACATGACTTGGAGAAACCTAGTTTTACCGCTTTCATTATCACCCGTTAGGTAGAGGTAGTGCAGGGTTTCAATCTTCTCCTGAAAATATGTTAAACATACGTCTAGAGCTGCTAGTTTAATGTATTCTTGGGGGGCGTCTACACGCCTTTTAATGAAGTCTACCACAGCCTCGTATATTTCCCTAGGGTCTTCCTCTTCACCATCCCATCCCTCATAAAGCCTGTAGGGTCTGTAGGGCTGTTCAACCGTTGAAGCCGGGTGGACCTCTACCCTCCTACCGGATTCATCCTCAGTCTCTAAGTGGTCCAGTAAAACCCATTGACCATCCTTAAAGCCTAGAAACCTCGGAAAACCCTTCTCATCTAGAACGGTTTCATAGAGTACTCCATCGACGACCAAGGCATGTCTACGCCGTTTTTGATGTTTTTCACTAGCCTTTTCAGATTCCTTTACTTCTTCAACCGTTCTTGGGCATCCTCTACATGCGTCTTTAGACCATCCGAGCATTTCACGAATCTTCCCGCATGATGGAGGTTTAAGCCCCTGCCGGATCCTCTGCATAGTATACTCAAGCTGATACTTCGTTATACTCTCCCTATAGTCTGGGCACGATTCGAAGAACAGCTTAGCCTCCTCGATCGGTATGCCTGAAAACATCATGAAATCTGCTATGATTAATCTTAGATTATGGTCGGGGCTGATGGTTTTAGTTTTAAGCTGGGCTTTAACGCAGTTAAACGTTAGAAAGCTCCAACGCTCCAATAGCTTCTTAAACCATTTAATGGAGTCTTCAACAATCTCATCGTCTCTTTTAACCGGCAGATCTAAAACAACTTCATAGCTTCCTAGAGAACCGTCTTCCCTTAAGGCTTTACCATAGAGAACCGCATACTTACCTCTACCCTTTACCTCGACGTGTAAACTCTCCTTAAACCCGTCGAAAGACCTTACATCGCTAGAGTAGTATAATGGTCTGAATCCTCCGTTTGGAGTTTTAATCGTCAAAGTCTTTGCTCTATCTCCAAACTCTCTAGCCCACAGCTTGTAAACCCATGGCCAGTCGAAGTCGAAGGCAACTATATTGTTGAAGCCGCACACCAAGCCGAAGGCCGTAGCTCTATGTTTAACCCTATCATAGAGCTTTTTCAAGTCTTCCTCCATCTGCTCTTCAGACATCAACCCACTCCACGATCCGCAGATGCTCGGGTCTCTCCCATCGCTGAACAAAATATTTATTTTAAAGCGACGTTTAAACCATAGAGCTTGCTCTAAAAGTCCGTCAGACGCCATAGCACTCTCCCTTTTTCAAAACATATGGGCATTTTTCCAGTCCATCGCAGAAGCCAGGGCACTCAAAGTTTCTCATGCAGACGATGTTTCCATATTGGTCTTTAACCATATATCTGCATCTAAGCGTTTCAATGGAGTTCTGAAAATGCTTAAATACTTCTTTATATTCAATTTTTAATTGGGGAACCATATTCTCAACCGTTTCCCAGCCACCCGTCGATGGGGGCGGGTGGTTTGGGCGGTTTTCCTTCTAAAAACTAGTGTTGATGAGTTTCGTCTCTCTTGAGAAAGGCCTCATTAACGGGATACTTTTTCAAAAATATGATGAGTCTTTTAACCTTCTCCGCATCCTCTTTACTATATGGTATTCTCTTCGACTTCAGAAAGCTACTTATAGATGTTTTGTTAAGCGGGCAGTCTTTATTAAGACAACGCTTTTCTTCTTCGCAACGGTTTTTATCTTCCATAACGATAAGGTCCCTTATGAAAAAGAAGCTCCAAAAATCCCCAACCGTAAAAGCTCTTCTAGTATATCCGCAGATCCCGATGAGGGGGAAGAATCTGTCACCTATCCATCTGCCTCTAAACTTATAATTTGTCCACCAAACGGGATGGAAATACTTTTCAAAATCATAATTGAAAAATTTCAAAGTGAACAGCCTCCTTATAAATTATTGGAGTTAGCTTTAAGGAGGTTGGAGGAGTAGGACTCTATCGCGCCATTCTAGAAGTGGACCATGAAGGCCAAAGCTCTTCTGGGCGGGCTAGAGTCCCACTCCTCTATTTATTAGAATAGGGATAACGAAGAGGCATTTTTCCATAGTTTTTGCACTTTCCATAAAACTATTCAGTAAATTTCTCTATGGATTTAACTCCCCTTGAAGGACTTCCCTGACTTCGTCTTTACGGAGAGTTAATCTCCATGCTTTCTTATAGAGGTCTTCGAAGGGTTCTTCACCTTTTAAAAGGTTGAATTGGTTGGACATGTAGAAGAACTGTCTCCGCGAAACGCCGCCTACTCCTTGAATGAAGTCGCCTATCCCCGGTATATTTAAAACTTTTCTCTCCTTCCATTTTAAAAGCTCCCTGTAGAAGGCGGCTAAAACCATCCCTTTGTGATAATATTCTCCCCCTTGTATTATGAAGCGTTTCAAAAGGTTGTCAGTATAGTAGAGATTATAGATATATATGGTGGAGTGGTTCCATAAAGCCAAACGTAACACTTCACTCGGCCTGATGAAACATCTTTCATATTCGAAAATACCATATCCCAGAAGCCCCGGCAGAACTTTGTAAAACCTTTTAAGCTTTTTCAAAACCCCATCTATTAATAATGCTCTAGGATTGTTGTAAATAGCCGTATATAGTAAACCTATGAATGTTTGATCATCAAGCTCTAATGGGGGAAGATTTAACCCGTGTTTTAAACCTCTTCTATACCGATCTAGAAAATATGCGATTTGCAACAACGCCGACTGAACTTGCGAATGAAAAAGGTAGATTTTTCTCAAAGATGGTATATAATTTTTAAGAAACTTCCAATAATCCGTTTCAAGCTGAACAGGAACCTGGAGAGGCCGCCCCTTCTTCCCCCTTTTATAAATGATCCTCCCCCTCTTTGTTCTTTCAACCGTGCATTGTCCTTTATGGGATATCAAAAATACATCCTCAGCCGCCCTTTTTCGATCTTTCTCCCTATCTTCAAAAAGCCCTTCATCATCCGCTTTCGATTCTTCTCTCTCCCTCCACTTCTCCCTTTCAACATTCAAGCATCTACTACAGAGGAAGGCTGAACCGCCATCCACCAGAGGAATTAAATGAAGATCGCCATACACCTTTTCCCCACAGAGCCCGCAAGGGGCCTCCTTCGGCATGTAAAGTACTCCATATCTACCCTCAAACCTCTCCATCTCTTCTAAAACGGCTTCAAATTTCTCATTAAACAAGGGTGTTGCCTTCCTCTTCAAAGTTTTAGATTATTTTATTATGTTTTGGAAAAGTAGTTCTGTAGTAAACCAGTATTCAAGAAGTTTCCGTTCTTGTTCTTTATAGTTTGGGAATTTTTGGCTTATTGTTTGCCAGAATATTTGATTATGTCTTTTATATTTTAAATGTGTAATTTCGTGGAATATTATGTATTTTAATGCCTGTTCTGGAAGACATACGAGTTTTAGGTTTAATGTGATGTTTTTCTTGTTGGAGCAGCTTCCCCATTTTGTCTTTTGCCTTTTTACGAATATCTTGTTGGGTTTAAATCCGAGTTCTATGGCGTATTCTTCAATTACTTGCTTAGCCTTATTCATTAGGAGCTTTTTGAGCTCTCTCAGAATGATCTTTCGATGTTTTGGGTTTTCAGGGTCTAGCTTTATCTTTTTCTCTGTATGCTCTATTATCGGTTTTTCTATACTAGCGTTTACTATTTCATAGGTTTGACCGAATATCATGAAGTCTTTCGGTGTACCAGCTTGTTTGGCGGCCTCTTGTATGGTTTTCCATTTTCTCTCTATCCACGTCCTTCTCTTTTTGATTATTTTTGATGGCTCGTTTATTTCCGGCGGTACTATGACGAGTAGTTGGAGACCTTTGAACTCCAGCCTTGGATATTTGACTTTTCTATATTCTATCCTATATGGGATTTCCATTTTTTCAGCCTACTTGAGTTAAGTTTTTCATTATTTCGTTGAAGAGCTTCTCTCTTTCCTCGAATGTAAGTTTCTGTTTTCTTAGGAAGGCTCTTATTTTTAAGCCTACTTTTTTAATGGCTTCTGTTTTCTGGCTCCATCCTTGGAAGAGCATCCCCTCTTTTTCAAGCTCATTTATTAAGGCTTTTATTGAATTGGTTAGTTGCGGTGATTTGCCGACAGTTTTTTCTAGGGGTAAAAGTATGCTTAATTCTCTATCTGTAAGCTCTTCTCTTCTTCTTTGTATTTCACCTACTTCTGTTACGATTTGAGTTAGTTTTTGATAGGCTTCTTCAACTTTTGTCTTTCTTTCCTTGATTTCTCTGAGTATTTTGTTTACACGTTCTCCAATGGTTTCAAAGTAGGGGGTTCTCGACTTTTCAACGTATATGAATTTTCTCAAGTCGAATATCATGTTGTAGACTCTTTCGTTGAGGTCTGGGTATGCCTGTTTAAGCTTGTCTAGGTAGTTTTCATCTAAGGTTACGGTTGGGAAGAGCTGTTGGATTCTACCTATGTCTATGGTTTGCTGTATGATTTCAAGGGTTTTTGGAAAGTATTTTTTAACGTATTTCTCTATTTCTTCAAATTCTCTTTTTCGGTGGAGATATGTATAGTAGATTTCTGTTAAGGCTGCGAACTTCTCCCTGTATTCTAGTTTCTTAGGGTGGACGCCGAGAAATTCAAACATTCTTCTTAACCGTTTATAGTTTGTTACGAATTTCTCGGCTTTCTCTTCATCCAGAAGCAAGGGATCCGTTAGCTTTCTAAGGGTTTCTCTGTCAAATTTTAGGCTTTTAGCCGTTTTAACCCCCTCCTTTAACGTGCCTGTCGAGTTGGATGAGTTCTTCTGTCTCTTTGAGGAGTTTTTCGAATTCCTTTGCAAACTTCTCCACATCTTGGAATGATTGAGATATCATTGTGAAGTCTCCTCTTTCATAGAAGGCTAGGGCCTTCTCATAGTCTTCTAGAACACCTACATAGTCAACTATCAAGCCTACTTCTTTTTCTTGAGCTGGGCGGTTGGCTCGGGCTACTGTTTGCAGGAGCATGTGTCCTTTTAGCGGTTTGTCGAGGTAAATTGTCTGGAGCTGTGGGTGGTCGAAGCCTGTTATAAGCATGTCCGTAACTATGACGATTTTTGGATATTCTTCCTCTTTGAACTTGGCTATAATCTCCTTGTTTATTTCGGATGATTCTTTGCCTCTTCCAAACCTTTCTTTCAACTGCCGCTCGTAAGATGCTATCTCTTCTGGATCGTTTTGACTGTAGGTCATTACCACCTCAGTATATTGTTCTGGGTTGGGAATTCCTAGGTTTCTAAAGGCTTGGTCTATTGCTCTCTTATACCGTACACATGCTAATCGGCTGGCCGTGACTATCATGGCTTTAAATTTGCCGTCCACGTTTTCCTTGAAGTGTTGGGCTATGTCTTGAGCTATTATTTGAATCCTCTCAGGCTTTTCCATGAAAACCTTAATCTTCGTCATTTTACTTTTGATGCGCTCCCTAACTTTTAAGCGGTATTCTTCTGGAATTTCTTTGAAGACCCCTCTTTCAACTAGGAAGTCTATTAGCTGTTTGTAGGATTTTGCGTCCAGCCGATCCTCTAAGTCTTCAAAGGTTTCTGCGTCAAGGAAGGTTTGGTATTCTTGGCTTATTTCGCGGTTATACTTTAGCCCTACTTTGTCGAGGAGGCGTGTTGTAAAGGCTATGGGTATGGTATGTCCATCCTTTTGCGACTCCGTTATGAAGTATCTGTGAAGATAATATTCGCCCTTCTCTGGATATGCGAAGTAGGCGTATGTGTCCTTTTTCCCTTTAGCTATCGGCGTGCCTGTGAAGGCGAAGAAGAAGGCGTTTTTAAGAGCACACCTCATGGCTGCTGCTAAAAGACCATATTGGGTTCTATGACCCTCGTCTATAAAGGCGATTATGTTCTTCCTTGTGAGAATCGTTTCTTCTTCAGCTGATGATGAAAGTCTTTCAAGCTCTTCGATTAGGGTTTTTATCTCTTCAGGTCTAAACTTGTGGATTAGGGTTAGGAACACGCCCCTCTTCCCAAGTTTGAGGGTTTCAAGCAGCTCTCTTATGGACTCTATTCTTTCAAGGCTTGGGAGGACTGTTTCTATGGCTTCATACTCGTTCCTCAACTGCTCTTCAAGCTCTATCCTATCAACTATGTAGAATATCGTGGGGTTTTCCGGGATGTTTAATGTCCAAAGCTTGTTGGCTGCGAAAATCATAGTTAGGGTTTTGCCTGAGCCGAGCCAATGCCAGATCAGCCCATTCTTCCTTTCATCTTCACCCTTCAGGTTTTTAATAACCCTTTCAACGATTTTGTTTGCGGCTTGGTATTGCATCCACCTAGCCATAACTCTCGTGTATTCGCCTCTAACTTCTCTAACAAAGATGAAGTGTCTCAGTAAGTCTAGAAGTGTCGCTTTATCAAGCATTTCTATTATAGCGTCAACTTCGTCTTCAACACCTTCAACCCGCCACTTTTCTTGCGGCGTCTCCTTGCCTTCAGTGGTGTTTGGGAAGTAGTTGGCGTTCCACTCGGCGACTATGCTAAACTGAACATATTTGAACAGTTCTGGAACTGTTCGCTCATACCGCTTCACTTGGGCGTAGGCGTCTTCAAGGGTTGAGTACGGTTTCGCAGGAGACTTACATTCTATTAAGACTAGGGGTATGCCGTTCACGTATAATATTATGTCAGCCCTTATTTCGCCGGCTCCTACAAACCTAACCTGCCTACTGATTATAAAATCGTTGTTTTCAAGGTTAGCGTAATCTATAAGTTGAATGTATTTTACGGCTCGCTCCTTCTCCAGCTTAACCGGAACACCAAGCTTTAGACACCTTAAAACTGTTTTAGCTCCCTCCATACTTGCCGGAGCAAGCTTAAGCTCCGATAAAACCCTGTTAATATCTCCTTCGGTGAGCTCCACATCTTTATTCAATCTTTTTATGGCGTCGATTAGATCAGGTATGAGAAGTGGCTCTCTCAAATCATCTCTTTTAAGGTTTCGGGCATCTACGAACCTCCAATTTTTAACAGAAGTTAGACGTTCGATTATATAATCCTCAACTAATCTTCTTTCAGAATTACCCATCGCATTTCACCGATAAATATTACATTTTTCCTCTCGCACATGCGCGTAAAATTCATTCATCAATCCACCTTAACCCTAATTTTTCCAGTAAGAAGCAAATCCATCAAGCCCTGCTTGATTCTCTCTAATCTTGCTTTTTCATCCCTCTCAATTTTGAGCTTTTTATCAATCGTGAAAAGAATTTCGGCGATTCTTTGTTGCTCAAAAAATGACGGGTAAGGTACTTTTAAGTTCTCTAGGTCTTCCTTAGTTATTGCTTTAAAAGTTGACCCCTTCCCTAGATTTTCCAAGAAGTTTTTGATTTTCTGGAAATAATAGAAGTAAAACCAATGGCTCGCTCTATTCAAGTTAAATCTTATGGCCGCTAATCCTCTACCTATACATAACCTATATGGAGCAATGTTGACGTCTCCTACAGGGGCCCTTACTGATATGAGAATGTCGTTCGGTTCTGCTATCTTTATTGGTTGTGAGCAATATAATATAGGTGAAGGATGTATGTCTCCAAATTCCATCTTTCCTTGGAGGAAAGGTAGCCCTTTACCTTCCCTATTATATGTACTTGATGGGGGAGACTGACCCATAATGATCTCAGCCAATTTCTTATCGCCAAGCTTTACAATCTCCCATTCCCTCGGAATCCTTCCAATTTCGGTATCCCTAAACTCCTCATGTCCTATTCCCTTAGTTAAAAGCTTCTGCATCAAGCCCTTCTTCAAACGCTCAGTCTTAGCTATGATTTCATTTGTTTTCTGAATAGCCTTATCAACTGTTAAAAGGATTTCGGCAATCTTTTGTTGCTCTTGAAGAGGTGGAAGTGGTATAAAGAAATTACTAACAATAACGTGATTCAGGTGTAAAACATTGGTCCCTTGAGCGCTTGCCTTCATTCTTATGCGCATTGAGGGATGTGTTAAGTAGTAAAACAAAAAGATACCATCAACCTTGGCTTTGTTAAAAATTAATTTAGTCAAATCCATTGAATATACATATTTTTCATCCATGTTCTTCATCAGAAGGGGTGCGCCTATTATGAATCCTTTCGCCATGTCGGTATTAGCTATAAACACGTCTCCTTCATTTACGAAAAATTCGGGGTCCACTTCCACACCTTCTTTAATGTATAACTTTTCAGCTTCTCTTTTCAACCCTCCTTCTTTTTCAACATCATTGATGGTAAGAAACCTTATTTGGGTTGTGTTAGAAGTGACTTGACTGCTGCGATAAGAGAAACCTCTTTTGAATCTACATAGGATGCCTAACTTTTCTATTCCCCAATCTCTTGGAATTTTACCGATTGGCGTTTCTCTAAAATCAGTTTCTTTATAGAACATCATTCTCGTCCACCAACTGCTCGGGCTATTTCAGAAATGTATTGTTCTAACTTGCTTGCAATCTCTTGCCTTTCCTTTTCCAATTCTTTTAGTTCTTTCCATTCTTTTATTATGTCTATTTGTTCGCTCTCCTCAGCTGATGTGACGTAAAGCGTAACGTTAAGGTTGTAGTTGTTGCTTCTTACTTCTTCAATGTTGACAACTTTGCAGAAGCCGGCTACATCCTCAAATTTCCTATAGGCTTCAACTATACGCTTAATATTCTCGTCCGATAGGGAGTTCAGCTTTCTAACCGTTGGATGTTTAATATACTCGTTTGAAGCGTTGATAAACAGTATTTTGCCTTTCCTCTCCGCTGGCTTATTCTTTCTAAAAACTATTATTGCCCCTGGGGCTCCAGTATTATAGAAAAGCTTCTCAGGTAAAAGCAAAACACACTCCACCAAATCTGCTTCAATAACTTTACGTCTAATATCGCCTTCCCTTCCACCGCGGAATAGGCAGCCGTTATCTATTACGACGCCAACTCTTCCGCTTTCATTTTTAGCCATGGCAAGCATGTGCTGTATCCAAGCCCAGTCAGCACTCTGGCTAGAAGTAAAACCGTAGGGGTAGCGTTGTCTCCACAGGTCGCCCTTCTTCAAAACATCCTCGTCATAGCCGTCCTGATTCCAGGGGGGATTAGCCAAAACAACGTCGGCAAAACCTAAGGGATGCTTGGGGTAAAGAAGCGTATCGCCGAGCTGAATATCCGCATCCTTAATATCATGAATATACAGGTTCATCTTACAGTAAGCCCTAATCTTCGGGTTAGCCTCCTGCCCATATAGGAAAAGCTCCTTAGCCCTATCTCTTCCATAAACAGCCTCAACATGCTTATATGAAAGAATAAGCATACCTCCAGATCCGCAACATGGATCATAAACCTTCTCACCGGGCTTGGGATCCAACATTTCCACCAAAAGCCTAATAACCTCCCGAGGAGTGTAGATTTCACCCTCCTTGGCTTTCTCTGGGGCAAAATACCTTAAAACCCACTCGTAGGCATCGCCTAAAATGTCGGGTGAAACCTCATACAAACGCTTTTCACTGAAAAGCTCGACAAGTTGCCTCAAAATCTCCAAGTTTTCACGGCTTTCCGCAAAACGGACAAAATCCGCCCTATCAACAACCCCCTGCAGCTCCGGATTCTTCTCCGCTAAAACCTTCAAAGCCCTTGAAAAGTTCTCAGCCAAACGGGTAGGCTCCTGCCTAATATTATCCCATAGACACTCATCAGTCAAAACAAAATCATGGTAGACCGCTGAACGCGCTTCCTTATCAGCCTCTTCAGGACTTAAACCATCAGCCAAAGCCTCATCATAAGCCCGCTTATACTCCACAAGCCACTTGTCGCTAACACGCTTCAAGAACAGAAGGATTAGAATAAACTCGTAGTCTACACGCGTCCTAATGAGATCGGCAGCCCTCTTCATTAAACCCTCCAAATCGGCCCTAGACAAATCCTTTTCAACCAAAAAATCACTAAGCTTCTTCGGAGACTTCAACATGTAAACCTTCTTACGGGCATCAAAAAGGTCAGCTTCAACAACAACCAAGCCAGCCTTACGAAGCTCAGAAAGCAAAACATTTAAAGAATCTTCATTAAAAGCATCCCCCTCAGCACGCCTCAAAGCCTCCAAAGCCTCATCCCGCGTAAAACGCCTACCACCAAAAACAGACCACAACTCCTCATAACGGCTTAAAACCCAACGCTGAGACTTCAACTCAACCCCGCATCAAAACAAATATAAACTACAAGTATATAAAGATTATGCTTATTAAATAAGCATAATTAATTAAACTTATTTTTCGTTATAACTAATACCTCCTCATAAAGGGTTTAACATCGGAGATAGTAGCGGGCATTCTAAACATCTCCATAAAATTAATAGTCAAACAAGATATCTTCTTCGAACAGTATTTATGGATTAGCTTTATATCTTCTTGATACTGAAGAAGATATGTTGTTTGACTATTAATTTGTAAGCCAGTCCACCTTCCATAGGAATGTGAAGCCCCTTATGCCGAGGTTTTTCTCATAATCATAGGTATGGCGTATGAGTTCTGAGGCCTTTAGTTTGAAAGAATTTTCAACCTCCCACATGTGCAGATACGGTTTGTAGACCAATATATCCGGCTTCAGCTTAGACATCTCCATCCTCACCTCCGGTTCTAAGAAGGCAACTATCCCCACATCCTCCAGCATTCGGTACAGCACATACTTAAGTTGCTCCTCATTATAGGGGAACAGTAGCTTATTTACTGAAAGAGTTTCACCGCTTCTCCCAGCCAACGGAGTTTTAACTCTCATAGCCCCGACTCCCACCTTTCAACCCAACCTTTAACGTCGTTCATCATATAATGGTCTACCCTTCTCTATTATTAAGCGTTCAGTATAATCTGTGCATAGAAAAAAAAGAGATTTACAGGGATTTAGAAACTCTTCAAAAATGGATGCTAAATCCTAGAGTGGTGTGCTTCTTTAAGGAGCGTGAGCGTGTCCAACCAAAACCTTTTAGCGTTTTCAACGTTGAGCTTGCAGGGCCTGTAGAGTATGGGGTGTGCTGGGTCCCCCCACCATTTAAGCTTATGTTTTAGAGCAAGCTCGTCCATCCTCTCTTCTTCATCTCTCGGTACACCCACAAGCCTAAGCCACATATCCTCACCCGGTTCGCTGACACCCTGCACGAAAACGAGGCATTCAGGTGTGAGTACGAGCAGGCCTGAAGGAGGTTCATCCCTATACAGAAATACCCAGTAGAGGTTGATGAAGCCTAAAGCCTCTCTCCCCTCATTAAGCCACTCTTTAACGTTAGCATAGGCGTTCACAAGCTTGTGGACGCCTCTATCGGTGAACCCGCCTAAAAACTCGAAGCCGAAGCCTTTAAGCTCATCGACAACACCTATAAAGTCTTGCGGCCCTAGGGCAGACGAACCGGCATTAAAGGTCTTTCCCTCATCAAACCTCAGAAGACACCAAGCCTGCACCTTCAACTTCTTCAAAATCCTTTCCACAACATCGTAAGTGTTCAGACAGAGCATGCAATAGCATTATCTGCCACACTACAAAATAAATTTTATACGCCGTATAAGCCTATTTATAGATGGGTTGTGTTTGTTATGCCCTCGCATAGACTTCATAAAGAGGTTGGCCGTATGATGGGTTTGAGGGCGTATTGGCAGCCGACCTGCACTACGCATTGGACTATATCGACACTTTGCTTGATCCAGAAAAGGTTCAAAAAATGCTGGACGTTATGAAAAACGAGCTTCTATATCCAAGAAATAGGAGGGGGTTCGTCGATCCCGTTAGGCGTTGGTGGTATGAATCATATCAATCGTCTCGACGACCTGTGTTACCGATAACCGCTTACCGCATTAAGTGTAGGGGTGTGAATAAACCCATAAACTCACCATTCTGCAACGAATGCTACGTGGGCATGTTTGAGCTGAAGGAGATAAGCGAGATGCCAAAACAGTTCCTCTCATCGATGCTACGTAAGAAGATGGATGAGCGCAGGCTGGATCCGCAAGTAAGGGGTTTCGTCGAGAAAAACCTGCCCACATTTATTGACTGGGTTGTCGAGGATAGGAGAGCCCGCGGGTTATGCTCACTCACAATCGTGTGATCAAGCCTCGAAAAAGCTATTAACAGAAATTTACTATTACCAAATAGGCGTGCACTTATGCTTGACGAAATCGTTGAGCCTGGGGAGAAGGGCTTATCCAAGGGGGAGGTTAAGGCTAGAAACTTCAGGGCTAAGCTCCTAGGCTTGATATACGAGGACTTATTGGAAGTCTGGTTTACTAAATGCACTGAATACGATGTCATTGGCAGGGATGTGAGGAGGGGACTGTATAAGGGGAGGCGCATAGCCGTAGACTTCATCCTGGAGAAGGATGGGCGATTATACGCTGTCGAGGCTAAGTGTTGGCCAGCGTATGCAGATGGGCGTCTGAAGAAGCTCACCCTAAACAATATTAAGTGGATTAGAAGAGAGTTCAAGACGCCATTCCTTGAAGGAGACTTCGTTAAGGAATATAGGGTTGGCGGAAGAAGTATTGATGGAAAGATTCTCGTCTGGTGGGACGTTGACGAGGCGAAGAGTGAAAATATAAAGAACGAGCTAAGCTTAGAAGAGCTGATGTCTATTAAACAAATCTTACATGACATAAAGGGAAAGGCTGAGGTTGTTAAAGAGTACAGAGATATTGTTGAAAAATATAAGATGTGGGCTAACCAGCTCTTCAACGCACTACTTCAGTAAAACAGACGACGACCAAGCGAAAAAATAGGGGATTTTGCGGGGGATTTCTCCACCAGTCCCTAGGTTCGAATCTCCCCCGGGCTACTAGAACGGACCCTGGAACTCCTATCGATACTACTTCCTACTTCTTAGTTCACCTTCATCTTATTCTTTTCCTCTAAATTCTCTCTATGAGATTCTCAGCATCAGATAGAGTCTTCTCACGTAGCCTGGGTCTGTGCTTTCAATTCTCTTTATGAGATTCTTCATAGAGGCGTTCACAGCCCCTTCGGGCGAGCGTTTGCTTTCAATTCTCTTTATGAGATTCTAACATATCTAAACGTGGCATGTCTGGGAAGTTCATCACGCTTTCAATTCTCTTTATGAGATTCGTGCAGTATCAGATAGTAAACTTATTTGATGTTATAACTTTCAATTCTCTTTATGAGATTCCTCTTCAGCTTTCTCAGGCTTGGTTTCGACCTTTTCCTTTCAATTCTCTTTATGAGATTCAAAGTCCATATGATGGCTATTATTATGTGTTTGCATATACGTCTTTCAATTCTCTTTATGAGATTCTGCGATTTCATCACGCAACGGTCTAATCTTGAACACTTCAAGCTTTCAATTCTCTTTATGAGATTCCTTCACACTTGTCTTCTTTCTTTTTCTCTTCATGTTTTCTTGCCTTTCAATTCTCTTTATGAGATTCCAGAAGAATAGAAATGTGGGGAAACAGATTCGAATTATATGAAGCTTTCAATTCTCTTTATGAGATTCCTACATCCGGATGGGTTACAAAGTGGAGTAAGTCTTTCACTTTCAATTCTCTTTATGAGATTCACGATAAGCAATGCTGTTTCAAACGCCGTAGAATGGCTTTCAATTCTCTTTATGAGATTCTTGCGTTAGGTGCTGAGAAAGCCGTAGTCGTCTATCTTTATAAGACTTTCAATTCTCTTTATGAGATTCTGTAAGAAAAGAGGTGATGGAGAAATGAACAAGAAATGTCTTTCAATTCTCTTTATGAGATTCCCCAGAATAGGGAGAGAGTGTTCATTATCGGACATCTTAGAGCTTTCAATTCTCTTTATGAGATTCTTACGAAGCGTTTGACGCTTCAGAAGTGGCATGAAAACGCTTTCAATTCTCTTTATGAGATTCTGAAAAGCTACGAGGATAGCGCCTTCACAGCCTACAAGATACCCTACTCTTTCAATTCTCTTTATGAGATTCTTCGGGAGAACAGCCTTCAGGTCGGGAGACCCTCTAGCCTGCTTTCAATTCTCTTTATGAGATTCATAGGCACATCGCCGGGATTCAACGCTATATTAAGCGTACTTTCAATTCTCTTTATGAGATTCCGGGTTGCATAGGTGCCCGTCTGAGCTAGGGCTGGATCACGCGCTTTCAATTCTCTTTATGAGATTCTTTGGAGCTTCTTTAGGCTTGGTTTCCAGCTCTTCAACCCTCTTTCAATTCTCTTTATGAGATTCAGAAAAGTCTTCGGTCTCATAGACAGCTTCGACAGCATGGCTCTTTCAATTCTCTTTATGAGATTCTAAAATTGTAAAAAAGCTTCAGAAAGAGGGAATAGAGCCAACTTTCAATTCTCTTTATGAGATTCGAGTTTTACGTGGATTTCGAGCGGGCTGAAATAATCTGCACTTTCAATTCTCTTTATGAGATTCTCGAGGGTAGCAGGCTCCTGCTTCCCCCGTTCATGATAATTGTCTTTCAATTCTCTTTATGAGATTCTGGCTTTGTAGACTTCGCAGGAGGACCGGCGGAAAGAGTCGTCTTTCAATTCTCTTTATGAGATTCCTTGTTTGGCGAATAGCCTATGGGAACGCCGAAGCTTAAGCCTTTCAATTCTCTTTATGAGATTCTTGTCACCTACAGCCTTAGCCCACGACCACGGGGAGCTCGTCGACGCCGAGACGCTTTCAATTCTCTTTATGAGATTCAAAGCTTGCAAACGGGGTCTTAGAAGTGAAGGCATGGACTTTCAATTCTCTTTATGAGATTCCTGAGAGACGTTTAGCTATAAGAGGCTCCGGGTTGGAGGCTCTTTCAATTCTCTTTATGAGATTCCGAGGGTTTTTCTTGTTCTATTTTAGTTTTTGTTTTTATTTTTGCATTTAAATTTTATGTTTTTCTTCGGCTGTGTGGAATCTGCATATAGGGTATGGATTTGCGCCGAAGTCCACTGGAAACCGCACAACTTCAACTGGAGAAAACCACACACCCTTACATACTTTTCTGATGGACAGTAGGGCTGATTAACTCCTTCAATTTCACTTAACCAACGATGAAAGCTAATTGCGGGTTCGGGAGGAATTTAGCCCGTAGAGAGACCTAGAGGGGGGTCGAACATCCATACAAAAACCCATACAAATATCCATACAAACATCCATACAATTTTTAATTTACCCTTTGAGAAGAAATACTGTTACATGTCAGTCAAATTGTGATACGTTTAGATTTTCTTAACATGGGAAATTCTATTTTAAAGACGTATTTGATGTTATGTTAATCGATTGTCGTCAACAGCTAGGAGTAAGCTAGACTATGCTATATTTTAGATCATCTTATTATTAACTATTTTAAGCTATGGATAGTGCTGTTGTATTTT
>Ga0207433_10006940_pt1 | contig 19251 bp, 25 predicted proteins | sample YelNatPaOPGAMG01_FD_187559 | JGI IMG/M metagenome (GOLD analysis project Ga0207433, IMG submission 187559) | Hot spring thermophilic microbial communities from Obsidian Pool, Yellowstone National Park, USA - OP-RAMG-01 (SPAdes) (version 3) | ecosystem: Environmental > Aquatic > Thermal springs... | reverse complement strand
CTCATACTGTTGTCTTTTCATAATGGCCATTTTACCATACCTCCTTTGAAGTTATGGCAGGCCATTTTGCACCTTATTGCCCTGTCCAGTTTTTGGGGAGCATTTCATGGGCTCTTTTTATCTCTCCGCACATAGTTTTATTGAAATCTTTTCCCTTTGCGAAAAATTGTGTGATTAATCCAGTGGTATTCTCATTAGCTACACGCTCCCATGGACTGGCGGGATGCGCAAAATAGACTTGGATGTATGCCTTTTTGATTTTCCCATGTAAAATATCATCTTTACATTAACTTGGAATAGTTCGCTCAAGCACCTCCGGCGGCCGTTGGTCAATCATAACCATATCTTGGAGCTTTCGGGGCTTCCTCATGCCATTAACGCGCTTATGTCGACGCTTTTCTCACGACGCAAAATCCCCAATAAACGTTTCTTGAATTCGATTTTGGGCATAACATACAAGTAGTATATATTGCTTCAATCGATATTCGCATATGTAACTTATTTAAAATACTCTTTTTTTTGATGATTTGAACAATTTACTCCTGAGACTAGAGCAACAATTATTTTTGGCGCACATAATCCCAAAGCTCATGACTCTGGGTTAATTTTGTTTTATCTTTTCGCGGCTTCCTCCTTTTTTGTGAGCATTCCGCCCGAAAGGCGTACACTTTCACACTCGCTCGATTAATCTCTCTGCTTATCGTACTTATATTTCGGGCAATTAATCCTGCGAAGTCCCGAAAATACAATCCTTGCGCCAATGACTAACTGATTTCTTCTCTTTCTTACAATGATAACTCCCTGTAAATTCTCTGACTCATTATTAATAATACCCTTCTTTAGTTTTCTTCTCAGGATACCAAAGTTTTCCATTAAATTCTTGAGCATAACTTAGTAATTATCTTTTTTTCACTATAAATATATCGACACAACAAATCGAATAAATAATGGCGATGTTACCATATTAATGTTTTAATGCCTGTATCCATCTTATGAAATCCCATTTTCCGTTGACTTTATCTATGAAATCCTCAAATGTATCCCAGGCATCGATCCTGATCCTGTGGAGTGAAAAGAGGTCAGTTGCACTATTGTCATGTCCCCAGATTGTTGAACATGCGAGTTTAAAACTATGGTTCTTGAGGAGGCTAATAATCGCGTTATTGAATGTTTTTGGTTGGCCTAAAGGAAATGCAAATGTTTCAATAGTTCTTCCTAATTTTCGTTCAAGTACCTCTTTTGATTTTACAATCTCGTCCTCGGCATCTTTGAACGGGATATGAGTAAGTATTGGATGCGTATGAGTATGCCCACCAAAAACAATTCCCCATTCATTCATCTCTACAATCTGGTCCCAGGTCAAAGGCTTTAACCCTGAATATGTTTTATCCCTTTTAGCAATATCAACAATGCCTTCTATGAACCCTGTAGTCACAAATATCGTCGCCCTTATGCCAAACTTCTTAAGTATAGGAAAGGCATATTTGTAATTGTCCTCATATCCATCATCAAATGTAACTACTGCAATGCTTTCGGGCAACTCCTTTCCCGACATCCTTATATCATAAAAGTCCATCAGGGAAATTACCTTGAAATTAGATGCAAGATACTCCATCTGCTTTGTGAAATCATTGGGACTTGTTGCCGCTCTATGATAAGGATGAACGGAATGATAATTTAAAATAACAGAGAAGTTTTTGTCCTTTTTATCAGAAATAAGTTTTATTGATTTTGCTATAAATCTTTTAATTGATTGTTTTAGCTCAATTCCATTCATGATTATCTTATACCCTTGTAAATACAACAACATGTCGTATCGGCGGAAATAAAAATCTAAAAAGGTTGTCTAAATATGGGTAAACGGATTCCTTACAAACTAACGTGGTTGGAACATAGCTAAAAGGATATAATGTATAATTTTTTATACCAACGTCATATAACAATTTCTTGATCGAATCCGGCTTGTAGGCACATATAATCTTATTTTTCTTAAACCATCGGAGGTTATGAAAATCAACAATCGCTTTTCCGCCAATTTTCATGATTCTCATAATTTCCTTTAACAACTTGACCTCATGATTCCATCCTCTCTCTAAAGTATCGGTACAAATTACGTAATCAAAAATGTCTGAAATAAAAGGCAATTTAAGATAGGCCGATCTAACAAATATCATATTATTTCTTTTCCCGTTATATGCTTCAATAATAGAAGAGATATGAAGCTCACAATGTATTATTACTTTCACAAAATCCGACAAAAATATCGAATAATTGCCAACACCGCCAGAAATATCTATTGCCATACCTTTTTTCGAAGGGTTAAGAAGCTCCAAAATCCTCTTTCTTTCTTAACAAAGGCGCGACAACCAGGATGAGCAGTAGGCAAATATCCCCATCCAGTGGATTTTTTATTCCACGTAAATGGCTCTAAGATCATAATTTGATAAACCCTTAGTGATTCTTTATTTTCATTCTCACATAGTTCTCAAATCGGAAAGTTTGATGGCAATATTTCAATAAAGTTATCAGCAAGGATATGAAAACTCCTCTTACATTTTGAACATTCCAAAAAACTAACTTTAGACACAAGATATGAGCCATCATCAGGACAACAAAGAATCTTTAGAATTTCATTCATATTATTGCTTTTTACTCACTTTCACGAAGTACCAGTTTAATGGTTTCCATTACAACCTCTGCTGCTCTCTTAGGAATGTAGTGCTTTATTATCTCCAAAGATGCTTCACCCATGCCCCTAAGATCGTGTTTTTTCTCTATTATTTCTTTCATTTTAGTATAAAGCTCATCTTTGTCAAATGGATTAAAGGAAAGTCCATTTATCCCATCTCTTACTATATCTGGATAACACCCGCACCTTTTTGACACTAAGACAGGTAACCCCGCAGCCATCGCCTCATTCACAACTAGCCCCCACGGTTCAGAAACACTTGGTAAAACCAACACATCACTAATAGCTAAAAACTTACAGATCTCGCTTTTTTGTTGAAAACCCGGAAGCAAGACATTCCTGATTTTCTGTTTTTGAATATATTCTTCAATAGCTCTTTTTTGAGGACCACTCCCTACAAGAATTAAGCCCCATTCATCACTCATTTCTATTGCCTTTTTATACGCATCTAAGAGGGTAAAAATATTCTTTTCCTCCGAAAACCTTCCAATGTAAAGAAAGTTATGAGCAGGCACAGCATATTTTTGACATAGGGTATCTCTTATCTTCTTCCATTTCATTGTCTCATTGTAATAAAATGCATTATCCGTGTTATTGCCGATAATTGAAATTCTTTCCGCTTTGGCTCCGAGCTTTATTAGGTAATCCTTACTCTTAGTCCCGTAAACATTATAGGCGTCACATCTTTTTACGAAAAATCTCTTTATTAATTCTTTATAAAAAATCCTTTTGTGGTCATCTTCATTTGATGATGACCAGAGAATTGTTTTTCTTTTATTCCTCTTTGCCCAGAAAAGCCCTGCCCATGAAGAGGCATAATTATATCCATCAATTATAAGAATTTCTGGCTTAAAAACATTTAAAGTTCGCCATGTTTTATGAAAAAGTGAAATTGGACTTACCTCATCTGCAGGCACGCTAAACATTACATAATAAGGGAATTTTATATCATCTTTATCAATCTCCCACTCCCTCCTGTGTTCTGACTCAGAGATATAGAGGACTTTAAAATTATCATAAGCCACATGCAATGCATTAAATAATAACGTTTTATAAGGAGAGATTATGTTGTGGATAATAATTATGTTAGATTTCAACATCATAGATTTCAACATTTTTGAGCTTTAACACAAATATCACCAGTGAGTAGTGAAAGATAAAAATTTCTAAACTTGCCCAATAAACCACTTCCGGTAACTTTCAAAATCTTAAAACCACAATCTGCAAGCAGCCCACAAAATGTCTTTTTCGTAAAGTAATGCAGCGATGCCCGCCATCCCAACCTATTTCTTTCCAGTGATAAGGAGATGAGGTAACTGGCAGTTTTCCGAGCAGCAGTTTAACTCTTTGTTTTATATAGGCAATATTTGGAACTTCAGCAACAAAGATACCGCCATCTTTTAAGACCCTATGCACCTCACCGACAACAAAATAAGGGTCAAAGACATGCTCAATTACAGCAATACAGGTAACAGCATCGAACATCTCATCAGGGAAATCTATTTTTTTGTTCACATTGCATGTTGAAAAATAGAAACTATTATTTTCTCCAAATCTCTAAAAAATACTCTTTTTTGCTTCCTCAATCCTGCTTGGAGAAATATCTATCCCATAGACCTCATTAAACTTATCTCTCGCCTTAAACACGAATGACCCACTTCCGCAACCCACATTAAGTAACTTCTCTCCATCATCCAGAAGGCTTAAAGCCAAGTCTTCCCTGTGAAGATCAATTTTTTTGAAAAATCTTCTTAGAAAAGGGAAAGAATTATCGCTAATTAATTTCTTTTGCCCATACTGGCTTTCATAAAGTTCTTTTTCGTTCATAAAAATCCATATTTTTTTCTGGCCGATAAATTTACACAAGTCAGCATCATACCAAAAAACAGCCATGTTACCTCGGAATCCATCTCATATAAAAACATCCCGACGAACAGCCCAATTAAGCCTCCTAAAAATCCAATATCATATGCAAGCATCGTTTTATCATTGTGCTCCCGTGATAGTCGTACTTTTCTTTTAAGCGCATGAAAGATTTGAAAAACAAAGCCTAAATATAGCAATAATCCAATAAGTCCTCTATCAACCAATATAGTAAAGTAAGTAGAATGAGTATGTATCCCGCCCATAGGTTTTTGAAAAAAGCCACCGATACCCAGTCCTAAAATAGGACTTTCCTCCCAATAATGCAACGCTAACAACCTACTCTCCATATGACCAATATTGCTTTCTGCCACAGCTTCTGAAGAAAAACGCAAGCCAACTTTATGAAAAAACTCATTGCCAATTGGAGTTAAACTCACAAAGGCAAAGAAGATTCCCGCTGAAACTAAAAGAGTTAAAGTATTTTTCCCAAGGCTAATCAAATTTAGTTTTCTAAAATACCATATTGTAAATAGGCTTCCAACCAAAAAAACAGCCCAACTTGCCCTCGCAAAAGTTCCCAAAAGACAAAAAAAGTTGAGTAAATTTAACGCGATTAATAGCCATATCCGTTTTTTTTTATTAACAATATTATGTAAGGTCAACGCTAATAATAAAATTCCTGTCAAGCTCAAAAAAACGCCTGTCGATGCTGGAGAAGAAAATGGCAACCTGAAACGAGGGAAACCAGCAAACCAAGCTACACTTAATAGATATTCCATTACATGTTCTGATTTGGTGTATTCATGCCAGAAGGGTGTACCAGTAACATATTGACCCAAAATAGTGAAATTATAAATATGCCAGAAAGCTCCCATATACACAAAAAGCGAGGATGCTAAAAAGGCTTTTGTTATTCTTTGTAATTCTGACATCTTGCCTATGAATAGGGTCACGGATAATACTAAAGCATAACCCACTAATTCGGAGAAGTACATTGACATACTTTCAGGTTTCATGGTTCCTATGTTTCTCATAAAGGATATGAAACTGTAGCCTGCAAATAAGATGAATATTATGAGAATAACTTTTGTATCTCTGTTAATGTGTATTTTTAAGAATCCAGATAAAAAAGCAAGTGATTCTATAAACAAGGCCAAAAGAAAAAATATGTGATAAGGGGCTATATTGAGACCTAACGGTGTTGGGAGTCTGTAAATCTCCAAAGTGATTAGAAAAACTGCAAATATTAAATAAGTAGAAGGTTTAAGCATATTTTTGTGGGCACTTTAATGCATATTTGAATTCTTTAAATAGAGCAAATAAGAGAGACACATTATAAAAGTCTTTTCCTTTCTGTATCACTTTACTGATAACAACTTTAAAGATATTGCTAATAAAAAATAGAATCGCGAGTGTCACTGCCTGAAAAAAACCGAAATGCTTATGCAAAAAAAGGACTAAATTCCTCCTTGCGTAAACGTATTGTCTATAGTTTCGTTCTTCATTTTTGTCAACTGGTTCTTTATAATGCAGGATACTTTCTACAGGATAATACATGATTTTCCATCCAGCTTTTTGGGCTCTGTAGCAATAATCCTGTTCCTCGGCATACATGAAATAGTCTTCATCTAATAAGCCAATATCTTCTATCACTTTTCTTCTTATTAACCAGCATACACCTGAAACCGCTTCCACTTGCTGCGAAATATTATAATCATTTGATTTCTTCGTTCCCAGTCGCAAACCGATAGATTCCTTTATGCAACTGACCAGCGTCGGGGCAAATAAAATTGTGTTTTGAACCTGACCGCCAGGATTAAGAACCTTAGGCCCCATTATTCCAATCCACGACTCTTCTTCCATTTTATCAATCATCCCCTGCAGAAAATGTGAATTTACTAATTCTGTGTCATTGTTTACAATCAGAACATATTCTGCTTTATTCTCCATTGCATACTTAATTCCTACATTATTTCCTCCGGTATAACCTAAATTTTTACCTGTTTCTATCAAGATAGTATCCGGAAGATTCTCTTTTATCTGTTGAACTGAATCGTCCGTTGAACCGTTATCTACAACAATTACTTGATAATTTGGATAATCAATTCTAAAAACGCTTTCAAGACACTCAACTGTATCCTTCCAGCCATTCCAATTAAGAATTATTATAGCAACTTTTGGAAAATTTATCTTATTTAAATCAAAATCATTCACTTCACCGCTCCTTTGCTTTTCTCCTCTATTTTTCTTTTCGCCTTTTACCTATTAGGTTCTTAAAAACTATAAAAATATCTTTTGCAACACTCTCTAATCCATTATTTGAATACTTAAAATATCTCCCGCTGAACAATTCATGAGTTATAATTATTAAACTTAAAAATACAGAACTTCCGTATATTTTTATCCTTTGCTTCAAAAATAAAATTTTATCTTCAACTTTATTATTCTTACTTCCTAATGAATTTAAAACTCTGCCGTTAAGGACTTCGTATCTCTTAATATCAAGTATATAATCAGCAACACTTGTAGATAAGGCTTTCCTCACTTTATCCAATATTCCTGATTTCTTGCCGCCGATTAATTGATAATCATGCTGTCGGTAATATATTAGTGCGCTTTCCAATAAAGTACCCCCTCGGCCTACAATACTTCCAAGCAATGAAATCCAGGCATCATGTATCCATATTTCTGGTATTGGTAAAACAATTTCGCGGATATGTGAACGAAATGCCATCGTAGATCCAGTAACAACATTATGCTTAAGAAGAACTTTCAATTGACGACCTTTCTTAAAACTTTCTCTTTGCCGTTTGCCAAAAGAAATGCTCTCCCACATTGTGTATCCTAAAGGATGCAAATCCTTATTAACGACATATGCATCAGAAAAAACATAAGAGCAATTTTCATTGTTATTAAATACTTCAATTACTTTTTCGATCTTTTCAGGCATCCATATATCATCTTGATCGGAAAGGAAAATTATGTTACCATTGCATAAAGAAATTGCTTTATCAAAGTTTTTAGAAACTCCGAGGTTTTTCTCATTTATATAAATTTTAAAAGGAACCGGGGAAATCTTTTGAAAATCAATCAAAATCTCAACTGTTGAATCTGTTGAACAATCATCGCAAACTATTATTTCGTCAGGCAGATGAGTCTGCTTTAATATGCTTTCAATCTGTTCCTTTAAAAACAATTCTCCGTTATAAGTACATAAAACAACCGATATTTTCTCTTTCTTAAAATTCTCTATTATTTTCCCAGCCATTCCAGTTAAGGATGATGATAGGAAACCTTAGGGAATACTTCGGAATTTTGCTCAGTAAATTTTTTGTCTTTAAAAATTTCTATACAAACTACCTTCTAACACTTTTCCTTCTTTAGTTCATAAAATATAGAAATGTTGATACTGTGATAAATATTCTGCTGCCGTCCCAGTTGGACAAAAGAGTATATCTGATAGATGGTCTGCCACAATCCTATTAATCTCTTCAGGCATATATCTATTGAAGCTTCTAATTCCTGCTTCTGCATGAGCCAATTTTACATGTAGTTTAGAAGCTGCTGATGCTCCAGCTAAGATAGAATTTGTAACACCGAAATTATAACTAAATCCGACTTTTCTTTTAAAATTACTTCTTCAATAGCAATATGCATCTTATCCGTCTGCTCTTCATGAGAACCTGACCCGACCACAAGGTCATAATCGGCTTCTGGAATTTCTTATTCTTTTAAAAACAGTTCATTCATATTCTCATCATAATGTTGGCCTGTATGAATTATTATTTCATTGAAACCATTACTTCTTAGTCTTTTAGAAAGTGGGGCTAATTTTATAAACTGAGGACGAGCGCCAACTATTGATGCAATCTTCATCTTTTTCAAAACCTTTTTATTTGGGCAACAATAATATCTTGCCGATCAACTAAGAGTTTAGGATACATTGGAAGTGAAAGGACCTCATTGCTCGCAGTTTCTGCTTCAATAAAATCACCCTTTCTATATCCCAAAAATGAAAATACCTTCTGTAAATGAATTGGAACGGGATAATAAACCACCGTCATTATACCTGCTTCTTTCAAAAAACTTATTAGCTCATCTCTTTCTTTTGACCTAATAGTATACTGATGATAAATATGATACACGCCTTGCGATTCAAATGGAGTAATAATCGGTAAATTCTTCAGGCCTTTGTTATATCTACAGGCAATTTGGCGCCGAGCCTCGGTCCATTTATCCAAATATCTGAGCATAACTCTAAGAATTGCTGCTTGAATTTCATCGAGACGGCTGTTAAATCCCATCAACTCGGCGTGATATTTCTTTTTACTGCCGTGCTTTCTTAATATATCTATCCTTTTAGCGAGGTCTGCATCATTTGTAACAACCATACCACCATCGCCATAGGCTCCGAGATTTTTGTGGAGAAAAAGCTAAGACAGCCGGTAATGCTAAATTGTCCGACTGGCTTACCTTTATATTTAGCTCCTATGGCTTGAGCAGCATCTTCTATAACATAAAGATTATAAGCTCGGGCGATAGCCATAATTTTGTCCATTTCAGCAGGGTGTCCATAAAGATGAACCGGAATAATGGCCTTAGTCTTTTTCGTTATCGCAGATCCAATTTTATCGGGGTCAATATTGAAAGTTCTTGGATCAATATCAACATAAACAGGCTTTGCACCGCAATGAAGAATGGAAGAAGCAGTTGCGATGAATGTAAATGGTGTGGTAATAACTTCATCGCCAGGCCCAATTTCTAATGCCGCTAAAGTGAGGCTCAGAGCATCTGTTCCTGACGCAACTCCAATTCCATATTTGCAGCCACAAAGTGCCGCAACCTCTTTTTCAAGAGATTCAACTTCAGGTCCCAGAATAAATTGCCCGGACTTAAGGACTCTTTTTATAGCTTCATCTATTTCTTTATCTATCGAAGCATATTGAGCTTTAAGGTCTAAAATCGGAACCATTTTGAGTTTCCTTTATCGCTTATTTTAGAGAAGGTAGTGGCTCGTCTTCAGGCCAATCCAAACAGCGCAAAATTCCTGGCTCTACCTCTTTATATCGCCAGCCGCTTTTTCAGGACATACGTAGATGCCATTTTGGTCAGGATTAATTAGACGATGCCCGTGCCGACTCATCCAGCCTTTTTGACGGGCTGGGACACCAAGCATCAATGCGCAATCAGGCACATCAGAAATAACAACTGCTCCAGCGCCGATAAAAGCATAGCGGCCGATGGTTATGCCACAGACTATTGTGGCGTTGGCTCCAATCGAGGCTCCCCTTTTTACTACAGTGTCTTCATATAGATGACGACTTAGTATTTCTGAGTGTGGGTTGGATACATTGGTAAAAACACAGGAAGCACCACAAAAAACATAGTCTTCAAGAGTTACGCCTTGATAAATAGAAACATTATTTAGTATCTTCACAAAATTTCCGATTGTCACATTATTACCCACATTAACGTTTTGACCAAGAACACATTTTTTGCCAATCCGAGCCCCAGATTGAACATGGCAAAAATGCCATATTTTTGTCCCTTCTCCGATGATAACGTTTTCGTCTATATAGCTAATAAAATATTCTGCACCAGCCATGATAAATCCTTTCTTAGATATGATATGAGGTCATTCTTTGGGGCATAGGGGATGGCGCTCGCCAGAATTGGGGTCTGGCTTGGCATTACGAATATCGTAAACAATCTGAATGGCGTTACGATTTTCATCAAGGCCAAAGACGTTCCCCTTTAAACCTCTTCATAAAGCTTTGTATGCAATTCCTGAAAACCATCAGTAAAATCAAAAGGCTGTCCATCAATTGTAATGCAGCGGTATGAGCGCTTGCCAGCATCAAGGGCTTCCTTAGGTAAATCTTCAAAGCGTAATGATAGAAACCAGCGAACTCGGGCTTTTTTAAGCTCCAGATATCCTGAAGCAATGTCGGGCCTTTTGATATGAACAATGTTTCTTTGTGGTGGGCCAAAAATCCAGGAAAGCATGTCAAAAAAGTGAACGCCTATATTAGTGGCTATGCCACCAGATTTTTCCTCGTTACCTTCCATGAGAAGAAATACCAGCGGCCGCGAGCTGTGATATGGGTGAGGTCAATATTATATTTCCTATCGGTTGAATTGCTTTCAATCTTCTTTTTAAATCCAACAATCTGAGGGTGAAGGCGAAGCTGAAGGACTGAAAATATTCTGTGTCCATACTCTTTTTCTGCTTCTTGAAGGGCGTCAATGTTCCACGGATTTAAAACCACAGGCTTTTCACAGATAGCATCTGCACCGATGCGAAGAGCAAAGCGGCAGTGGGCATCATGAAGATAATTCGGCGAGCAGATACTTACGAAATGAACGGCTCGGTCCGGCTCTTTCCGGCGAAGCATTTCCAGGTGGCGGTCAAAACGCTCAAATTCTGTGAAGAAATCAGCTTGAGGAAAGAACGAATCCAGAATGCCTACAGAATCGCTTTTGTCAAGCGCAGCAACCAAGTTATTTCGAGTTTCCTTTATAGCTTTTAGGTGGCGCGGGGCAATACACCCTGCAGCTCCTATTAAGGCAAAATTTTTCATCGTCGACCTATATATATCAATTCTTTTTTTGATTGATTGTCCAAATTACCTAAGCGGGGTTACCCCAATTATCTGATATCCTTTTTCAAATTTTTTTTACCAACAACAGAACCAACAGCGACAACCGTATGGTCACCTAATTTTACTCCTGGTAAAATCACCAAATTCATACCTATCCAGCAATTTTTTCCAATAATTATATCCTGTATGGGGAGATGATTATTAAGATTATTTGGGTCATGTGAGGTGCTCCCCATTCTTTGGACAATAAAGAGGCTTGTATAAGGTGCACTTTTGACCTAACTATTTTGCTATTTTAACTACTAAAATTACCCAGCTCAACAGATTTACTGGCTGTATGTCCAAAATATAGCTCGTAGGGCGTGTGGTATCCCAGGCCCTGGTGTAGCCTCTCCGCTTTTTTGAAAAAAATACCCTTTCTTATTAAACCCGGATAAGGAGAAGCTCCTCCTCTTATGGGGAAAAATAGCCTGAAGTCCCATCCGCCGCATCAGCTACTTGATCCGCTTTGGGTTCACCACGAGCCCTTAACCAGGCCGTCAGCCTCCTTACCCCATAAAATGGCACCTTCGTATACTGCTCGTCTAAAAGCCGCATCAGCTCAAAGTTATACTCATCATCACGAGTCGAACTGTAATAATAAGATGAGCTGGATAGCCCTAATAGCTAGCGCTGCCGTGCCACTGTTAGCGTCTTGTTATCTCTTTCCACCAACTCCTTTTTCTCCTCTACTGTAGCTGCTGAAATTTTTTTTTAAGCCACTCGTTCTCTACCCGCAGTTGACCAATCTGACGAAATAGCTCTGCCTCCAGCTCATCCCGATCCTCTTCCCGCTTCTTCCTCCGGTCAGAAAATAGCTCAGGTAACATGCTCAGCAACTGATCTTTCCACTTCCGAACCTGGTTGTGATGAACCTCAAATTCACCGGCTATCTGAGCCACGGTCTTCTCGCCTTTCACCGCCTCCAGTGCCACCTTAGCCATAAATGCTGCCTCATACTGTTGTCTTTTCATAATGGCTATTTTACCATACCTCATTTGAAGTTATGGCAGGCCATTTTGCACCTTATTGCCCTGTCCAGGTTTTGGGGAGCATTTCAACATGATAATTTGGATTATCATTTCTTAAAACACTTTCCAAACATTCAATAGTATCTGCCCAGCCATTATAATTAAGTATAATTACATAAACTTTTGGATATGTCATATTTCAACCTTTACAAAAATTTTTCTCAAATCCTCAATAAATTTTTGAGGTTCATTTTTTATAACTTGTCTATAATAATCAAAGTCTTTATATCTTTCATTAAACTTTTCGAAACAGTCTTTTATTTTATCTATAATCTTTGGGATATTTTCTTCTCTATCGTCAAACTTATAATCATCAGGAATAGGGACATCTTCAAAAAATGCAGCCGAACCTCTTTTACCGGTAATCACACAGCAACCTAATGTAGCCCCCTCCCTTGGGATTCTATCTTTTCCAGGATGATTCCCAAAATCAATATATACTTTAGCTTTTTGTAAAGTTTTTATTACTTCATCTCTGGTCATATTTACCAGAGGAACAAATTTTATATCTCTTTCATTTTCAATAATTTTTTTAGTAAAAGAAATTCCTTTCTTTGGATTATAAACAACTATATTTTCTTTTTTAGATAAATATGTTTGTATTTTTAGAAAAGCTTCATTTAGATAATCAGATAAATAATATTTTGGATTTAATTTATTAAAATGGTCAAAAGCATAATATGATTGAAACATATAAAAGTTTGAAAGGTTTAAAATCGGGTCCTTTTTATAATCATATTTATTTATAAGTTCAATTAAATCTTTCTGTGAAGTTATGTCAAACTCCAATAAAGGCTTATTAATTAAAAATTTAGATATTTTATTTATTAATCTTGTTATTAATCTTGGTATAAAATAGTATTTTTTTGTCAATCGTGAAAGGTAATAATTATCTACAGATAAAAACCAAATGCCTTTTCTAATATTTTTAAAATTTTTTAATAAATTTATTGCTTGTTGAATTTCAGGTACAATAAAAATATTTTTTTCGTCTTCTTTAATTTCGTTGAGCTTTGTAATATATGGATTTTCATATTTTCTATATTCTGGATGTATTGGGCAGTTAAATCTTATATCATAAAAATTAAAATAATACATATAAGCATTAATATTGAGATTCTTACGTAAATGATAAACTAACTGATGTAAAAGTTCTGGTCCACCGGTTGCAGTATTTGCAGGACATGCTACATAGATTTTAGTATCTGGGTAAACATATACACTCATATCAAATTCCTATTTACAATATTCTATTTTAGGTTCTTTAACAAAACTATCAATGGCAGCTTTTATATTAATTGTCCAAACTTGAAAAAGTAACCTAAACGTTGATAATATTATTCTTAACAAATGAATGAAATATTTTTTTGATAATACAAGCTGTAAATCCATAACCAAATTCTAACGTTATAATAAAACCTTCAATTATATACTTGAGCATCAAAATAATTTGTTTTTGTTTTATGCGTAACAATACTATCTGTTACGTATAATCCTAAAAATCCATTTTTTGCTATCCTCAATGTATATTCTACATCATCTGCCCAGATAAAAAATTCTTTCTTAGACAATCCAGCAGCTTGTATAACTTCCTTTCTAATTAAAAGTGACACAAAGCTGGCCGATTCTACTAATAAAAAATCTTTTTCTTCATAAAAGTTAAATGGTATCCCATTAACAATTGGTTTAACTGCTGGTATGTTCATTATGTTTGGAATTTTATCAGTCCATAATACTTTGCTGAACAAAAATCCTATTTTATTTATGTCAAATGCTTTAATTTTAGCTGTTATATTTTCTAACGTTATTTCTATTGGAATTATATCATCATCTATCAGCCATAACCAATCGTATCCTCTCTCATATCCTCTTTTAACCCCTTCACAAAATCCACCTGCTCCGCCTGTGTTTTCATACATTCTAACATAATGTAGTTTTATTTCTTTTCCGTTTCTTAAATTTTTAATACTAGACTCTTTTTCCCAAGGTTCTTCTAAATTTTGAGGTGGCAATTCAATTATATAACCTTTCTCCAATAATAACTCTGGAGTTCCATCAGTTGAAGCATTATCTATTAAGTAAATCCCCTGTATAGGCCTTGTTTGTCTTTGTAAAACTTCTAAGCATTCCATTAATAGATTTTTTCTACTATATGTAACGACAACTGCACAAACACTATCACTCATTCCACTCTCTCTTCAAATACTTCTAAAGCTCTTTTTATAGCATCATCCATATCATAATATTTATAATCAGCTAATCTGCCAATAAGAATTAGATCATTAATTTTTTCTGCATCTTCTTTATACATATTATAAAGCTCCTGATTTTCTTTGGTAAAAACAGGATAATATGGTATATCTATGTTTGGTTGATATGTTTTTGGATATTCTTTCAAAATTGTTGTTCTATCTGATTTTGTCGGATGAATATATTTAAATTCTGTTATTCTTGTAAAATCATAATCGTTTGGATAATTTATTACAGGTGCTTCTTGATAATATTCTTGGTCTATTGTTTCAAATTTTAAATCTAAGCTCCTGTATGGTAAATATCCATAATTAAAATTGAAAAATTCATCTATCATACCTGTAAATATTAACTTTCCCTTAAATTCTTGCCCCAGAAAGAATATTTTCTTTTTTTCATAATCTATATCGATTATCTCTTTAAAATCTGTATTGAGCATAATTTTTATATTTGGATGATTTAACATTCTTTCAAATATTTTTGTATATCCTTCTTTTGGTATAGCTTGATATTTATCTGTAAAGTATCTATTATCTCTGCTAATGCATATTGGAACTCTTGCAGTAACTTGTGGATCGATATCTTCAGGTTTTAATCCCCATTGTTTTGCTGTATAGTTTTTAAATAATTTATCATAAACATAATTTGCTAAAAAATTTAAATCTGTATCTTCTTCCTTTAATAAATCTAAAATAGGCACCTTTGAGTTATATTGAAATTTTGTAGTAAGTTTGCTTTCTAACTTTTCTGCTAAACTTTTTGGAAAAACTTCATAAAGCGTATTTAGGTTAAATGGTATGGGTACTTTTTTACCATCAATAAATGCTAATACTTTATGCTGATATATATGCCACTCTGTAAAATTTGACAAATAATCGAAAACATCTTTGGAATCTGTATGGAACAAATGCGGTCCATATTTATGAACTAAAATATTATTTTCATCTTTGTAATCATAACAATTCCCACCGATATGGTTTCTCTTTTCAATAACTAAAACTTTTCGATTTAAAATATTTGCTATTCTTTCTGCTATGACAGATCCTGCAAATCCTGAACCAATGATGAGGTAGTTAAACATATTTTGTCCTAAATAATTTTATTCCTTTCTTTTCCAAAAACATAAACATGGAAACAGTAACAAATGTTTCTGAAAATAACACAGCAATAGATATACCCACATGCTTAAACAACGGAACCATGATTATCGCTAATATTATATTCACAACACTTGCAAGAATAAGAATATTCGAAAATGCTTTTTTATAATTTAAAGTCAACATTGTCTGAATACCAAAAATATTGCTTAACCCTATCATAAAAGGTAAAAAAGCTAGTATTTTTAAAACAAGTATTGATCCTTTAAATTGTGTTCCTAAAACTATTTTTACAATTAGACTAGCAAATATAAATACAGTCAATGATAAAATAAAACTCAAACCACCTATCAAAAATATAATCTTCCTTATAAAAATAATACCAGCTTCTTTTGATTCATTGATCAACTTACTTACATAAGGGTATATTGCCTGTGAAATTGAACTTAAAAGAGCTTGAACTGCTTTTATGATTTTCTCCGCTGCTGAATAATATCCAACTATAGTATTGTTAGTAAATAATCCTAAAATAAAAGTATTAGAAATTGTATACAAACTTATTGCAACTGTTGATATAAATATCTCCCATCCTTCTTTTAATTGACGTTTTACACTCACAATCTTGGGAATACAAAACCTCACACCAAATTCTTTAAACAGAATCCATAATGCCAAAATTCTAGCTATAATAAAACCTAAACTATTCAAAAGAGGCACATACAAATAATCTGATGATTCCCTCACAAATACAAAAATAGCAACTGTAAATATTAGCTTTGCCAAAATATTCAAAAAAGTTATATACTTCATCTTCTCCATTCCCTGAAAAAGCCATGCAGGGAAAATCGTCTGCCCCAAAACCATGCCAAAAGTTATATAATATATTGACGGATCTTGCCTAAATTTCTTAAAGAAAAATATTACAACAGACATGATAATTAGCGAAAGCAAAAACAAGAACGATTTTATCACCATCACAGAGCTAAAGATTTCAGAAACTTTTTCTTTATTTTCCCTGTTTATAGATATTTATCTAGTTGCAGAAAGGTTAAAACCATAATCTGTAATTATTTGAAAATACCCACAAACGCCTAGGCAAATGCTACCAATCCAAACTTCTCCGGCCCCAATACCCGTACAAGGTATGGCAGCGTTATTAAAGGCAAAATATAATTTGCACCCTGCAAAACTGATAAAGCAATAAAGTTTTAAGCAGGGTTTTCTTTTCTTTAGTATTAACGTTTTTTTTATTATATCAATTATATTCACTGATGTTGCAATCAATAACTGAGGTGCTCCCCCTTCTTTGGACAATAAAGAGGCTTGTTTAAGGTGCATTTTTGAGCTACCTGTTTTGCTATTTCAACCATTTAAATTCCCTAGCTCAACAGATTTTTTACTGGCTGTAGGTCCAAAACATACCGGTATTCCAGTCCCTTATGTAGCCTCTCCGCGTTGTAAAACCGAAACGCTTCCAGACTTTGTCTGGCTTCACTCATGGTCTGAAAAGATTTACTTCCTGGTATTTAAACTTCCGCCACAACCTATCCGCTAAAATTGACCTATTCTGGCCTCGTCCATCCATGCTTATCTTTGCTTAATTCCTGTTGGGTAGCTCCGTAAAGTCCTGAGCCATAAAATGCATCTCCCGACACATTTTGACAATCACCTTGATCTCTTGAAAGCTTTACTCAAATGATAAACACAAAATCTTTAATCAAATACGTTGTATAGTTCCCAGGCCAGAATATAACGGCTCTACCAATCCTTTAGCATAAATAAAAAAACGCCGATATTATATCTTTTATAATTTTATGGAAAGCTAATTAGTAGTTTTTACCCTGTCTGACTTATTTCAAATATTTCACTTTATAATAAACTTAATTTTAACTTAATTTTCCAATCTGGAAGAACCAACTCAAAGGAATTTTTAAACTTATTTATATCTAACGCAGAAAAATATGGTCTATCCGCCAAAACGGCAAAATCATCTGACTTAGCAGGCAACAAATTTATATTCCTTATGCCGCTATATTCCAAAATGAATTTTGCCCATTCATAGCGGCTACAATACCCTGACCCCGCACAATGATATAAGCCACCTTTATCTTTTAAAAAGGACCTTATATCCTTTATACTCATAGCTATTATATTTGCCGTAATTTCAGCTAAAGCTCTGGCCCAGGTCGGGTTACTGATTTGATCATCCACCACCCTAATTTCATTGCTTTTTTTAGCCCATTCTAATACTTTAGTGACAAAATTATTTCCTCTAATGCTATAAACCCAGGCAGTTCTTAGAATTAAATGAATAGCACCGCTTTTTTGAATAGCATTCTCTGCTTCAAGCTTTGTCTTTCCATATATATTGATGGGGTTGGGATCATCTTCCTCTGTATATGGAGAACCTTTTGTTCCATCAAAAACATAATCAGTGGAATAATGGATTAAAACAGCATCGTGTTTTTTACACCAGTTAGCTACTTCACCGGGGGTTATTGCGTTAACTAATTGAGCCTTTTCCGGCTCTTCCTCAGCTTTGTCAACATTAGTATAGGCAGCAGCGTTTACAATTAGATCAGGTTTAATTTCATCCACTATTTTTACAACTTCTCTTGGCTTTTCAAAATCAACTTCAGGATAATCGAGAGCATATAATTCTCCAAGGCACAATAATGTCCTATTTAATTCCCACCCAACCTGGCCATTCTTTCCGAAAAGTAATATTTTCATAGATTATTTTCCGATCAAATTAAGTAAATATTGGCCATATCCGTTTGTAGCCATTGAAACCGCCAGATTTTCTAATTGCTTCTCATCTATATACCCCATCCGATAAGCAATTTCTTCGGGGCAGCAGATCATCAATCCCTGCCTTTCTTCTACGGTTTGGACAAAACTTGCAGCTTGTAAGAGAGATTCATGTGTTCCTGCATCCAGCCACGCTATACCTCTTCCTAAAGGGATCACCTTGAGCTTTTCTTTTTCCAAATAAATTTTGTTCAAATCGGTAATTTCAAGCTCTCCTCTGGCAGAAGGCTTAAGCTTATGGGCATACTCAATTACCTTTTCATCATAAAAATAAATACCAGGAACAGCATAATTTGATTTAGGATTTTTCGGCTTTTCTTCAATTGAAATTGCTTTGCCAGTCTGGTCAAATTCTACAACGCCATATCGCTCAGGATCTTTTACTAGATAAGCAAAGACTACAGCCCCGTCTTGAATGGAGGCAGCCTGTTTTAAAGTTTCTTGAAGACCGGCTCCGTAAAATATATTATCACCGAGGATAAGTGCACTAGGGTGGCCTTTAACAAATTTCTCTCCAACCAAAAAGGCATCTGCCAAACCTCGAGGCTCTTCCTGATAAGCATAAGAAAAATTAAGGCCCCATTGATTTCCATTTCCAAGCAATCTTTCAAATAAAGGCAGGTCTTCTGGTGTGCTGATGATCAATATATCTCTAATACCAGTCAGCATAAGAATAGATAGCGGGTAATATATCATCGGCTTGTTATAAACAGGAAGAAGCTGCTTGGATATGGCCCTAGTTAAAGGATGAAGGCGCGTTCCTTTTCCGCCGGCTAAGATAATTCCTTTCCTCATGCCCTACCTCTTGCTATAATTTTTTTCGATCCATGCTCTATATTCAGGCTTTGATATAATTCCGTTTATCC
>Ga0207433_10006937_pt1 | contig 19256 bp, 17 predicted proteins | sample YelNatPaOPGAMG01_FD_187559 | JGI IMG/M metagenome (GOLD analysis project Ga0207433, IMG submission 187559) | Hot spring thermophilic microbial communities from Obsidian Pool, Yellowstone National Park, USA - OP-RAMG-01 (SPAdes) (version 3) | ecosystem: Environmental > Aquatic > Thermal springs... | reverse complement strand
CGCCAGAACATTCATAAACGCAAGATCGAGCGAAGTGGGGATTTCATAATCTATAAATTTATTTGCAAATCCTTTCTTGTTGCTTTTTGTGATAGCGATTGTAGTGCCTCCATGTTTTTTTGCTCCTTTGCATACACTTTCCATGATCCCATTCTCGCCACCGCAAGCAATGGCCATGCCAAGTTGCGCTAGCTTTTCTCCTGTTTTTTCGGCAATCGTTAACGCTTGAATATTGGTATTATGCGCATGTCCGCCAATAATACCAATAATGGGTTTTGATTTGTGCTTTGTTTCTAATTTCATAGAATTATTTTGCGAGGTCATTCAATGTGATTTTTAGCGCCTTTGCAATTTTTTTTACCGTTTCAATACGAGGATCAGAAGTTGCGCCCGATTCTATTTTTGTAATTGTGTGCAGGGTGATACCTGCTAACTTGGACAATTTATCTTGAGAAATACCGGCCATAGTCCGGTATTTTTTCATATTTTTTGCGATTGTCGAAAGTTTCTTTGACATGAAGTAAAACTTTACTATAATTACATTAGATTGTTATGATTATGGTATGCGATTTCTTCCCTTTCGTCAATTCCAGCGAGGACGGCTCGGCAGGGGGGGTCAAGGGGGGGTGCCGAGCCGTCCGAGCGAATCCCGCCGCCCGCGCGAGAGCGCGGAGCCGAGCAGAAAATTTTATCTTTCCTTTTCCGCCCCTTTCATTTTCGCCGCAAAGCGGCGAGCTATTTTGCGGAGCGCGGCCGCCTCGCGGCCGCGCGGAGCATCTCTCTCCAACGAAGAAGTATCAATCTGCGGAGGGTACAGGATTTGAACCTGTGAGGGGATTTCTCCCCAACCGCATTTCGAGTGCGGCGCACTAGACCACTATGCGAACCCTCCAAACTAACCAAAGACCCACAACAGACAACTCACAATAGGCCGCCAATAACCGCGACAAAAACCACCTACACCCTACCCCATTGGCTCGATTTTATCAATATCCTGGCTTTTGTGCGTCCTCCATGCCTCCAGCGCCGCCCGCACCTCACGCTCAAGAACAGCCTCCACATCTTCGTCGCCCGCAAAAACATAATGCGGATGCTGTGTGTCGCCTGTATTTTTTGCATGCGGAATTTTTGCCCATTTGTGCAAATAAACCGTTTTGTTCGGATAGGTAACAATAAAATACTGCGGATCCTGGACGACCAGAGATTTGTCGTTTTCCGGAATTTTCAAGACTGCCCTTAAACGATCCAGCAGATGAGCAGCTTCTTCGGATTTAAGCACCTCTCTCTCCTTCCCTATGGCACCCACTTCTCCGTTGTGATTGTGATTATTTTCTATACTCATATTCGTGTGCCCCGAATAGACATTGGCCCCAACTCATTATTCACCGTCGCTCATAATGGTCTAGTCGCCGCCTCACGTCCGCCCAGGGCGGATACGCTCTCTGTCTGACTGACGTAGGCAGGCGGCGTTCAATTCCTCACGCAAGCAAAACATTTTGCTTGCTCTGTGCCCCCGGTAGGAATTGAACCCACATCAAACCCTTAGGACGGGTCGATTCTATCCGTTGAACTACGGGGGCAAGGTTGCGAACGTCCTTAATCCATTGTATTATGATTTTGCTCTTTTTAGCAACAAAGGGCCTATAGTATAGCGGTAGAACGGTTCCATGGCATGGAACAGGTCGGGGTTCGACTCCCCGTAGGTCCACTCAATAACAAACCACCCCTGAAGGGGTGGCTTGTTATTGAGCCACGATGCATCACTGAAATTTCTTTACCCACTCTGCAAATGCCGCCAAAAATTCTTTCACTCGTTTTTGCGTCGGCTCATCCACCAACTCCCCCGCCTCGTTGAATTTTTCTTTTGCCTGCCCCACCATCACTTCCGGATAGTTCATTACGTGCATGTTGGGACTAACCAGTATCTGCCGCAAATGATACTGCGCTCGGACGCCGCCCAGAATTCCCACTGAAACACTCATAATCCCCGCCGGTTTATCATTGAAACTATTATTGCCGTACGGACGTGTTCCCCACTCGATGGCGTTTTTTAACGAACCGGAGATGGAATAGTTATATTCCGGCGTCACAAAAAGCACTCCATCGGCTGTAGCAATTTTTTCCTTAAACGCCACGACGGCTGCCGGCAACGGACTCTCGCCGTCTTCGCTAAAAAGCGGCAACGATCCGATTTCGATCATTTCAATTTCCATGTCGTGCTCCGCTCCATAGCGTTGGGCGGCACGCAAAAGACCCGTGTTGTACGATTTTTCCCGCAAACTCCCCGAGAGACCGGCAATATGTAATATAGCCATGGTGATAGTATATATCTTACTGATATGCTATGCTAGTACGCAACCAAACGTCCTTTTATTCACCCACGTAACCGTTTTTATTTTTTATGGGATCAGCAAACATACTTTTTCTTATCGGTCGGATCGTTTTTGGCGCCTATTGGCTGACAAACGCCGGCAGCCACCTTGTTTTTAACCGCACCGCGCTGAAAGGATATGCCAGTTCAAAACATGTTCCCCTGCCCGGCATCGCCATCGGCATCACCGGCATCCTCCTGTTGCTGGGGGGCGCGGGCATTGTTCTGGGGGTATACACCGCCTGGGCTATTGGCGCGCTCATTTTGTTTCTTCTGCCGGTTACTCTGATTATGCACGATTTTTGGCTCGATAAAGATCCGGCCGCGCGCGCGAGCGATATGATTAATTTTTCAAAAAATCTGGCGCTTCTGGCGGCGCTTCTCATGCTCCTGGCCATCCCCACGCCATGGCCATTCGCGCTCTTCTAGGCCGTTTGTGCCTGACGCGATGTTCCAATACAAAAATAATCTTTGAGAAGTGCATCCACTTCATATATACTCAAACTTATACCTATGCTCATCGAAGAACAACGAGCCATCACCGCAATAACCAAGGCCCTTCCGGCAGTCGTATCCATCAATCCTCGGTTATCGCAAAAAACCAATACCCGCCAAACAATACACCACGCATCGTCATCATTTATTGACGCCTTTCGATCACCCTCAGCAACGACGCGCACACAGGGAGGGTCCGGCTTCATTGTCGATCAAAATGGAATTGTCGTCACAAATATCCATGTTATTGACCCTCAACAACAAGAATATACCGTTACCACTGCCGATCAGACGGTATATGATGCGACGTTGGTATCCACCGACACCATTCATGACATCGCCTTTCTTCGCATCAAAGAGCCCAAAAAAATCACCGCTCTGCATTTGGGAGATTCAGCAAAGTTAAAACTCGGCCAATCAGTGCTGGCCATCGGCAATGTATTGGGACTTTTTCAAAACACCGTATCGTCGGGAATCGTATCCGGTCTACTCCGCAACGTCAGCGCGCGCAACGAAATCATCCAAGAAGAATTGCGCGGGCTCATCCAAACCGACGCGGCGATTAATCCGGGCAATTCCGGCGGACCGCTTATAACGCTGGACGGAAAAGCGGTCGGCATCAATTCGGCAAGCGTCGCCCATGCCGAAAATATCGGCTTTGCCATTCCCATCAATATCATCAAGAAAGATTTGGCGGCGCTCAAAAAATACGGTACGGTTACCCGCGCATTTTTAGGTGTCCGGTATGTTATGCTGGACGAACACACGCGACATTTAGTACACACACAACAAGAGAATGGCGCGTTAATCATCTCTCCAACTCCACATTACAAAGCAGTCATCGCCGGAAGTCCGGCAGATAAAGCCGGCTTGCGCGAGGGAGACATCATCAGCGCCTGCAACGGAATCCCCCTCACCACTCAATTTACCCTGCAGGACTTTCTGGATTCCTTCACCGCAGAAACGGAAGTGACGCTAACAATCACGCGCGGAGAAAAAACTATTTCCACAGTCGTCCGACTGGCAATCGTTTAGATTAGAGCGCAGAAAAACGAAAGTGAAACAGTCACGCCACACGAAGAGCGTTTTTTAGGCAACATTCTTTAGGCGACGAGCAATACCATCTGTCGGCGATGGGATGATACGCACCGCAAACAAAAACCCACGACCACCGCAAACCATTGTAGAATGGGGACAATCTTCAATCGCAAATAATATTGATGACACGCCCGGGAACGAAAATAACGCGACGCACAATCCTATCACGGAGCTGTTGTGACAACCGCGCATCAGCATGCACGCTCCGCAACGCTTCATCGCGCTCCGCATCAACGGCAATCATTATCGTTCCGCGCATTTTGCCATTGATTTGTACAGCTACGGTTACCTGATGTTCCACAATATACCGCGAATCATACGTAGGCCACGCCTGCAATCCCAGCGATTTCTTATTCTTCAAAACCACTCGCCATATTTCTTCGGTCATGAACGGCGCGAACGGAGAAAGCAATTTAATAAACGCCTCAAAGACATCGGCGGAAAACTGACCATTTGCCTGGTCCATTTCCCGCGAAAAAATCATTAGAGCGCTAATCGCCGTATTGAAATGCAATGCTTCAATGTCTTCAGTAACTTTTTTAATCGTGCGATGGAGATTGCGGATTAGTTCATCCGAGGAACGCGTGTGCCCCGATTTTTTTCCTACCATTTGACCAATCATCCACACCCGCTCCAAAAATCGGACAATGCCAACAATCCCCTTTTCATCCCATGGCTTGGCGTCTTCTAACGGCCCCATAAACATTTCGTAGGTACGCAACACATCGGCACCATATCGCTTAACAACTTCATCGGGATTAACCACATTGCCGCGCGATTTTGACATTTTTTCTCCGTCGGAACCGAGAATAATCCCCTGATTAATCAATCGAGCAAAAGGTTCCTTGGTGCGCACTACTTTTTCATCATATAGAACCTTGTGCCAAAAACGCGCATACAGCAGATGTAAAACCGCATGTTCAACGCCGCCAATGTAAATAGAGACCGGCATCCATGCTTTTTCTTTTTTGGGGTCAACCAGCGCGCGCGAATTTTTCGGATCAAGATAGCGCAGATAATACCAACACGAACCGGCCCATTGAGGCATGGTATTGGTTTCTCGACGCGCCGGACCCCCGCATCGCGGACATGACGCATGCACCCACGAATGAACCGACGCCAAAGGCGACTGAAGCGTTCCGGTCGGTTCATATTGTTTGACCTTAGGCAAGGTTAAAGGAAGATCTTTCTCCAAAATAGGAACCCACCCGGGATTAAGCCACTCCCCCTCAGAAACATTTTTTGGCTTTTTTTTCAATGCATGGAGTTTTTCTGCGCATGTTTGGCAAAAAACCAATGGTATCGGTTCTCCCCAATAGCGCTGACGAGAAAAAACCCAATCGCGCATCTTGTATTGCGTACGCTCCCTGTATTGCGTATTCGCTTTGTCCTTCTTTAAAAAACCAATAATGTCCTCAACAGCATCGCGGTTCTGTTTTCCATTCAGCTGACCCGAATGAATCAAAACGCCGTCGCCGGTGTACGGAAGCACCATAGAATCCGGTTTCCCATCGGGGCTGATGACCGGAACAATCGGCAGGTGATACTGTTTTGCAAAATCAAAATCACGCTGGTCGTGCGCCGGCACAGCCATAATCGCTCCCGTCCCGTAGTGCACCAAAACATAGTCGGCGATGTAGATGGGAATTTCCTTGCCCGTCGCTGGATTGATCGCGACGATGCCTTCTAATCGCACGCCCGTTTTCTCCTTTCCCTGCGCAATGCGCTCCTCATCGGATTTATTCTTCACTGATTGCACATAGGCAGAAATTTCTTTTTGATTTTTCGCGCACGCGGCCGCAAAAGATGCAAGCGGATGTTCTGGAGCAATCACCACATAGGTGGCGCCGTATATGGTATCAAGACGAGTAGTAAAAATCGCAACCGAACCGGGCAGTGACACGTCAAAATGGTGCCGCCAGAGCCGATTATCGATCTTATCTACTCGAGAAACGCGTACTTTTGTGGCGCCAAAACTTTTATCCGATATCTCAACCCACTGCCCCTTTTCACAGACGCGCGAGGCGTGATCAAAATAATTCCCCGATGACGAAAACGTCGTCCCTCCGCTGGGCGTAATGTCCGTCTTCACGGGCGCGGGGATTGATTGCAACACGGCGCCAGATAACGAAAAGTTTATTTCCGCGCCCTCTGACCGCCCGATCCAATTACGCTGCATTGTTTTGACTTTTTCCGGCCATGCAAGCTCATCCAGGTCTTCCAGCAAACGATCGGCGTAGGCAGTAATCTTCAGCATCCACTGTGTTAAATTTTTGCGCTCAACGTTCGTGCCGCACCGATCGCACTTTCCCCCAACCACTTCTTCGTCGGCCAGCACCGTTTTGCACGACGGGCACCAGTTAACCGGCATTTCTTTTTGATATGCCAGTCCCCGCTTAAAAAGCTTGAGAAATATCCACTGCGTCCAGCGATAATATGACGGATCCGTCGTATTGATCTCGCGCGACCAATCATACGAGAACCCCATGTTATTAATCTGGCGCTTGAAATTGGCAATATTCTTTTTCACAACCGCCGCAGGATTTGTCTTTGTTTTAATAGCGTAATTTTCTGCCGGCAACCCAAATGCGTCCCATCCCATTGGATGTAAAACGGCGTACCCACGCATACGGTAATAACGAGACAAGACATCTGATGCGGTATAACCCTCAACGTGTCCCACGTGCAATCCCTGTCCCGACGGATAAGGAAACATATCAAGGATGTACATCCTTTTTTTATTTTTGGCGGTCGGGGAAACAAAAAATTGCTTTTCTTTCTCCCATGTTTTCTGCCATTTCCGTTCGGTGGCAGCCGGCAAGTATCGTTTAGTCATATTCATCCTAGTATATACAAAAAAACGCCGTACTCAAACACGACGCAGGTGTTTGCGGTCAATCGTTATGGAATCTGCCGCAAGACAACGGTCACTTTAAAAGATACCTCGCTCCCCGATTGCGTCACGCTTCCCAACGGAATATCGGCCGAGGCAATATACGGGGAGCCCAAAAGAAGCGTTTTAAAGTTAATTTCCGCCGTTTCGTTATTCGCCTGCGCTTCAATGCTTATCGGAGTGTCTTTTGATTCGATAAAAATGCGCTGAATGCTAACCCCCGTCGAAGCAGCGCGACTTTCAATATCGTCCACAAGCAACATCCAGTGCACCTGCGACGCGCGTATTTTTAAGGCGCCATCAACATTTTTATTGAATTGTTTTGCTTCATCTTGAAGCGCGGCTAGCTGGCTCTCCACCGATCCACCCTGCATTGTCAAAACTTCTTGCGATGCCGACACCGCCAACGTGCGAATAAACACATAGGACCCCAAAAGCATGGCAATAACGACTACAGAAACCACAACCGTGATATTGCGCCACAAGGAAATGAAGGCGAGAACTTGAGAGTGCACATACTGCGTCTGGGCTCCTTGGGGAGTGAGCGTGATGCTTTTGTCGGCACTGCGCGCCACCAATCCCCGCAAAGCCGCGCCCAATGGCGCCGCCCACTCCTGCATCAGCTTGTATTCGCCCTGCAACTGCGCCGGAAAAACAGGTATGGCAAACTGCTGAGCGATAATATTCTGAACTTCTTGCGCAAGGCCTGGAGCAATAACATAAATAGCGGCGATCGCATCTTGGAAATGGTTAGCATAGAAATTAAGCACCGGACGGATTTCATCAGTAACAATCCCTTTAAACTGCGAAAATGATATTTCCCGCACGCCCCGCGATAAATCGACAATCGATGGCCACGAAAGAGATCGATTGAAGAAAAAAACGCCGCCGCGTACGATAGAGAGCGAAATGCCATCGGAGGCAATATGAAGAAAACAATACGACTTTGCGGGATCAAACGACGGCGCATTGGCAGTTAATGCCCGCACCAAAGAAACCGATTTCTGCTCGATGGCAACCGGATAAAAATGAGCCTGATCCAACGCCACCAGCAAGTCGTCGATTAAGGGCTTATTCACAAACGAGGCGAGAATATTCGTTTCCATACCGCTGGAAGACAGTGGCGCGATGGTCTCCCAATCGGAATAGGCATTGGAAAAATCAATCGGCGATATGGTCTGTAAATTAAGCTTCACCGCATCCTCAAAATCCTCTCCCTGCAAACGCGGAAGGGAGAACGTCTGCGTATATACAAACGTATCGGGGATAGACACCACAACCGGAATTTTCTTGTCAGATCCATGGACAATGCCTTCATGGATACGCGCTAATCCATCAACTAGAATACGCGCATTGGCAATGCGGCCATTGTTAAAAACTTGCTCAGAGGTACGAACCGACAATTGCAAAACATCTTTTCCGGCCATGTGGAAGCCCACAAAAGAAATCCCCATGTCGCTGATTTCCAATCCGCCGATAGCGACACGCGGTTTAAGCAAAGAAACTAATTTTGTTACAAATGGTGTCATGCACAAAAAAATATCAATTAGTTGACCGCGCTTTGCCCCATAGATTCAAGAAAGACCGCACCCGATAAAGAATCAACGGTAGCCGTAGCGGTTAATTTCGTCTGCCGCGAAAGCCTTTGACCGATGGAAACAATCGAGATGACGTTGGGCCCTCCCACCTCCGTCACCGTGACGATCGCTGAGGCGTTATCTACTGAAATGGTATACGGAGTTGTTGCGATAAAAAGCGGGTTGCGCACCAAACGCATCATGGCATCAGAGATTCCCGAGCGCGCCGCAGTATACGCCTGCAATGAAAGCGGTTGGCTCGCCCCTTGCTGACTGGAAAAATATGCGGTCAAAAGACCAGCCAACGTTATTTCAAGAACCAGAAACGAAACAAGCAGTATAACAGAAAGGGCTACAGCTCCCCGCTCCGCTGATCCCCTTTTTGTGCGCGCAATGGTAAACATCAAAAGGCAAACATTAATGTGCCGGACCAGGAGCCAATGGCCCGCTTGACGCTGTCCCCTGGTGTACATCGGGAACCAATTGAACCGGATTTATTCCCGACTCAACCGAGGAACCACCGCCAGGCAAAGAACCGGCGACCATCGCCGAAATCAGAGGGCTATCGGATGCAATACGCGCCGTCCACACCACATGCCGGCTATTGATTCGGATCGTCCCTTGGGGCTTCCACGATGCTTTAGAGAAGTCATTCACTGATAAATCTCCCTGTGGCGTATGCTGAACATACCATGCATTGGAAAGAACCAGCGAAGGAAACGACGAGAGGCGCCCAAAATAAAGATCACCCGTATCAAGGTACACCGCAGACCACGTCGATGGGCCCGACTGGCCGGTGCCATAGGACCATGCCGCATACACTCCGGCAATCACCAGGCACGCGATAAAAATAACCGCGACAAATCGAATTATTTTCGTTTGCATATCATAGTCAAAAAAATAATCTACTCGCCTCAAGTATACCGCCCCGTCGCCAAAAAGGCAAAGAAAGATTACCAGCTCCACCCGACTGAAACACTGGAAACAGTCGGCGTACTGGTACCCGACGGAGTGAGAAAAATTTTATATCGGAAATAACGGTAGTTATTTATATCGGTAATTGCCAGTGGAATGCCGCTGTTGGTGGGCGTGTAATATGTTGATGGACTCGCCCCCGGACCATAGAAATTCCACGGACCGGATGAGTTGCTTGCATACGCAAATTGAAATCCAACCCCCCCGCCATTCAGCGTCCCCTGCCAAAGCAAGCTATTGATTGTCGCCCCGCCCGAAATCTGCGTGTCAAAAATAGACGACGTAAGCGTTCCTGATGCCGTCGTCGTCGAAAGAGCCAACGTCGCTCCGGCAGTTATATTCGATGACGTATCATATCCGCTCAACACATTGGTCGTCGGCCCCGTTTGTCCGCTTCCAGCGCGCCAATTATTCTGATACAGTACCGTCTCTTTTGATCGCGTCAAATATTGCCCCAATGACACCGTTCGCCCCTCTTCCCAGGACACAACCGTATGCACCATCTGCGTCGATGGATCGTCCGTGCCGTTACTGCTCACAATATTTCCCGATGCGTCACGCGATACGTTATCCACATAGAAATAACGCGTATAGGGCTTGTTGTTGTACAGCAGAGAGATCTCGCTTGCGGAAAGTGCACGGTTATACACGCGAACGTCATCAATAAAACCATTCGCATAATACCCAGGATAGTAGCCAATATTTGTTGCTGAGCCTGTTTGAATAGCCCCGCTGACAGCCTGTTCAAGCGTCTTATTCCCGTCGATGTACGCCCGCAAGTAAGCGCCGTCATAAGTGAGCGCCAAAAAATGCCACCCACCATCGGTAACCCCAGAGCCAGAGTTAAAAACCTGCGTTCCGAGAGTCGCCGTCGTCACCCCCGTTCTAATTTGACCGCCAGGATCAGAGACGCTCATCTCTATTTGTGTTCCTTGCATAAAAATGACGTGGTATCCCCCAGTAGGAGATCCCTGGCGCTCAAACCACGCCGTAACCGAGACCGACGATGTCGGATTTAAAGAAGAGGCGATAGCAACATATTGATTAGTCCCGTTGAAATTCAAACAGCTCCCCGCATAACATGACGACGTCGCGCGCACGGGCGCGTTAACGAGCGTTCCGTTGTCCCCGTTCCCCGAAGAATCATAGGCAACGGTCCCCGTTGATTCATCAAATTTCCAATAGCCAATTAGGCCAGTCTGAACATCGTTAAAAAAAACGCTTTCGCTTCCCGCAACCGCCAATGATGACGTGGGGGCGGAAACCAGGTAATACGGCGACCCGCTTGTTTTATTAAGATCGTAAATATTGTGCCACCCGCTTTCGGCAAACGACGACACCGAACTCATGAGGTTGTACGCCAGCGCGCTGGCCGCTTGACTCCCCTCGTTTTCAAAATTGTAGCGCACCAAAGAAACCAGCGCGACCGAAGCAGTCAGCGTCAAGAGACCACCAATAACCAGCGCCACCAACATCTCCACGAGCAACTGCCCGTCGGTTCGGCGAAAAACGACAACTGCTTTTTTTAAAAATATGCTGCAGCGCATACGCGGCAACGTTTTAATACGAACTGAATAAATTTTGAACTTCGGCGGCGGAAAGAACGCGATTATAAATCCGCACATCATCGATTATCCCCACAAACGGATACGTTGCCCCCCCGATAACCACGGCATTTGAAACGGGAGTGCCCACGCTTCCCGGAGTAGACGACGCGACCAGCGCACCGTTAACGTACATAAGCTGGCTAGTCGGACTGGAAACATACGTCACGTAATACCACGACGACGGGGAAACGGCGTACCCCGTATCCCATAGACCCGAATTCACGTTGGTTGATCCAAAAAGATCATTGCTTCCACTTAAAATACCAACCGCAAAGCTTCCGGACCGGGAAACAACGTCCTGGCGAGATCCCACTGTCTGTGGCTGCATCCAAAAACCGATCGTCATTGACGTATCATTAAAATCAAGCGGGCCGCCGGGGAACACGTTCTCCGAAGAAGAAACGTAGTCGGCTCCCGCCGAAAAATTCAATGCCCACCCAACCTTGCCCGCCGTCCAATTAGAAGAACCCGAAAAAGTAAATCCGATCAACGACCCCAAACTTCCGTTCCCGCTTGCATCATACGCGCTCGTCCCGCTCCCTTCGTCCAGCGGCCAATATCCGGCTAATCCCGATTCGGTTGTTTGGCCAACCAAGCCAAGCCCGCTGATGCTGATAATAGCCACTGTGGCGGTGGTACTGTTTTTTATCACCACCACGTCCGGTCCGGCCGGCGCGCCGGTAACCGGCGCAAAAACAATGGTCTTTGAAAAACCGGGCGCCGGATCGGTGAAAAAAGACGAGTATCCCAGTGTTCCGGCGATCACCACCGACGACGTAGCATATGATGTCCCCCAAAAAAGCGCATACTGCCCTCCCGTAGTGGAGCTGTTGGTAAACTGCACTCCCCATCCCTGTCCACGGTCCTGCGATACCGCACGGCTTTGCGCGTTGCGCAGTAACGCCACGATCTGGCTGGCATCCAAATCAAACGACGTACGTCCTTTGTACGCCCCCAAACCAAGAATCACCATAGAAACGATCACCGCCAAAATGCTGATGGAAACCAGAAGTTCGATAAGCGTAAAACTCCCTGTTGCCCGCGCGGCGGCATGAATATTTTTTTTTGCCGTTGATAAGAACATGCGATCGCGAAATTAGAAATTAGCCGTCAGCTGATAAACCGGAATAATAACCGCCAATGCAATGCCCCCAATCATAATACCGATAAAAAGCAAAAGAATCGGTTCAATAAACGTCATGAGCGTTTTTAATGATCCTTCAATGCTTGAGGCATAAAACTCGGCCAATGTCTGCAGAATATTTTCAATATGCCCCGATTTTTCTGAAACCGCGATGAGGTTGGATACCACCTTAGGGAAAACCGGCTCACGTTTAAACGCCTCGCCCACCGTCAGCCCTTTTGCCAGCCCCTCCGAGCCGATACGGATAAGCGCTTTTTTTAGTTCGGGCATGGCGATTGAATCGGCGGTAACATTGAGCGCATCGATAATCGGCATGCCGGAAGATAGAAGCGATGAAAAAGTCGAGGCAAAACTCTGCAGCGATGTCTCACGGATAACCCGGCCGACTACCGGTGTTTTGATACCAATCCGATAGAGCAGGTTTTTCCCCGTCATCGTCAATCCAAAAAAGACATAGCCGCCCACCATTATGGAAATAAGGAGCGTGAGAATGATAACAAGGTGATCCCCCGCAAAAATACCTATCGCAAAAACAATCCGTGAAAATGGGGGCGGTTGCACACCATTGCCCGAGAAAACATTGGCCACGCGCGGAATGGTATAACTCACCATCAAAACCATCACAAAAATAGACGCGATAAGTAGAATAACTGGATACATCAGCGCGCCCCTTATTTTTTGGCGCAGATCGCGTTCCTTTTCCAGGGAGACACTCAAGTCATCAAACACCGACTCAAGTTTTCCCGAAACCTCTCCAGCCTTAATCAAATTTACAAACGACGATGAAAATGTTTTGGGATACCGCGCAAACGTGGTATAGAACGGCTGACCCTTTTCCAGATTACCTCGCACTTCCAATAGAAGCGTCTTCATTGCCGGCTTGTCAAAGTCCTCAATAAGAATATCAATGGCCTTAAACAAATCCGTTCCCACTTTCAACATCAGCCCCAGATAGCGTGTCAAAAAAACCTTGTCTTCAAGCGTGATTTTCCCGCGGGAAAAAATACCCTCTCGCCTTTGCCCCGCGCCCAACGGCTTTACCAAAAGCGGCTTGGCATCCATACCGGCGATTTTTGCCAACACCTCCTGCAAATTGCGGCCATCAAGCTGTCCCTCAATCACCGACCCGTTGCTTTTGAATGCTTTGTAATAAAATTGCATCTTGCAAATGTAAAAATAAAATATAAAAAATCAAAATGGTGGCCAGGGATAAAAACTATTTCTTATTCTTCGTGGTGAGGATGCTTAAGGCAAGAACATTTGTTATCTTGATGCATTCTTTCAGCAAAACATCGGCTTCGTTGATATTACTCTGGCGACTGTCTTTAAGAAGTGATAACCATACTTTTGATTCATTCGCCGACTTGAGAGCATGAATGAAAAAATTGATGGAACCTTCCTCAAACTTGCCGCACTGGCTTCTGTGTAATGAGCGATAACGCTTGTACCGCTCCGCAATAATTGTTTTTCCATAATACCACTCGCCGCTGTTTTTGAAAGAGAGCCGACAAAACTAATCAACGACAGAGTAAAAGAATACCAACACTTCTTAAAATCATTTTTAAATTTTACTTTGTCATTTTGCATTTTGATTTTTACACTTTGCACTCGACATTATTCCCGTATCACGCGCAGAACCTCCTCAATCGTGGTCATGCCCAGCGCGGCCTTGCGCAAACCATCTTCAAACATCGTCACCATGCCATTTTGCCGCGCCGTTCTGATGATTTCATCGAGAGAAAATTTTTCCGAGATAATAATCTTGCGTATGTTTTCAGAAACCTCAAAAGCTTCAAAAATACCCATGCGGCCGCGGTATCCGGTGTTATTGCACGCCTTGCACCCCTTGCCGCGATAGAGCGTGCGCGGCATGCTTTGCGGATCAACACCGATGATCTTGAGCTGTTCACGCAAATCCTTTTCCAATTCAGGCGAAACAGGATACGACTCAATACAATCCATGCATATCTTGCGGACCAAGCGCTGTGCTATAACCAAGTTTAAAACAGCGGCAATCAAAAATGGCTGGATTTTCATATCCATCAAGCGCGGCACGGCGGTGGGCGCGTCGTTAGTGTGCAATGACGACAGAAGTAAATGTCCCGTCAGCGCCGCGTTGACGGCGATTTCCCCCGTCTCTTCGTCGCGGATTTCACCGACCATAATGATGTTGGGGTCCTGGCGCAAAATTGAGCGCAGACCCGACGCAAATGTAATACCGGCAACCGGATTGATTTGAATCTGATTGATGTATTTGATGTTGTATTCAATAGGATCCTCGATGGTCACGATGTTGACCTGCGGTTGATTGAGGAGATTGAGAACCGCATACAGCGTCGTCGTTTTTCCTGATCCAGTCGGCCCGGTGACCAGGATCATGCCGTACGTTTTTTTTATATTGTCCATGACCAGTTGCGCCGTATCCTCCAGCATTCCCACTTCCGCCAGCGACAGCGGCCGCTGAGACGCGGGCAAAAGACGCATGACAATTTTTTCTCCATACAGTGTTGGCAAAATAGAAACACGGACATCAATCACCGTTGGCACGGCATTGAAGCGAAACCGGCCATCCTGCGGACGCTGATGCTCGTCGATTTTGAGGGCGGCCAATAATTTAATGCGCGCCACAATCGCCGCTTGAATTTCTTTCGGCATCCGAATGATTTCATACAAAATGCCATCAATACGGAACCGCACCATCACGACGTCCTCCAATTCTTCAATGTGGATATCGGATGCATTGAGCGACGCCCCGTAGGCCAGTAAGCTATTGACGATATCCACCACCGGCAATTGCGCGGCGGCATCTTCGTCGTTAGCGAGGTTGATTTTTTTCTCCAGGGACGTGCGAACATTCTGGTCAATAATTTTTTTGAAATCGTCGGTTAATTCAGACCCGAAAAGCGAAAATCCTTTTGCCATATCGCGCGGACTTGCCAAAAATGGACGAATGCGCGTATTGAGCTTGTGCTCAAGAAATTCAATTGTCGGCAGATCGCTAGGATCCTCCATGGCGACATTGATGGTCTTATCCGCATCTTGAGAAAACGGGATAACACCCTTCTCGCGGCAAAATTTCTCATCAACCAATTCTAAAATCTTGTGGTCAATCCCCCGTATGTTCAAGTTGGCCCGTTCAACACCAAAATGAGAGGCGGCCAGGTTATATAAATAATCCTCCGTAATATATCCTTTTGAGATCAGCACATCCCCCACGCTCTGGTTCATGCGCGCCGCTTCTGCCAGCGCGTCGGCAAACTGCTCGGCGGTAACGAGCTTCTGTGTTTCCAAAATACTTTTGAGCTTTTCTTGAGGAAAATGAAACATTTGAAAATTAAAATACGAATATAAAAAGGCAAAAGAATGGATGCCCTGCGGGCTTTCTGACCACGGTATCTACCGACCGCTGGGTAGGACTTTTTATTTTTACATTTTACATTTCATGTAGTATACCACCCCACCCCCAAAACAAAAAGACCCCACAAGGGGTCTTTTTGTTTTTACACACTATTTCCAGCTTAGAGACCGGTCACATCAGATCCCACTTCGTACCAGCAGTTGGGATCAGTGTATGTCGAACAGGTGCTTAGATTGCCCCCATCCTGAGCCATTTTCGTCTGATACTTTGTACTCTCAAGACGAGTGATCATTTTGTAAGTACTCGATGGTGCATTCAAGGCAAATCCATACACATAATAACCGCTATTAATCGGATCAATCGGAAGTTTGGCCAATGGACTTCCTCCCGAAATCGCAGAGAAATTAATTGGGACCCATCCACTTCCATTAACAGCGGTACTTGAATTAACCGTCGTTGTTGAACTGAAGTAATTCACATCAGGATTTGAAGTCGGCGGATTAGTCGGTAACGCAGTCCACGTAGACGTAGTTGTCAAGTTTGTACTAGTAGCCGTTGCCAAATACAAGTTAATCGCACTGCGCAAAGAGTCCATGTCCGACATTCTCTGTCCGTCACGCGCTTGCGCCAGCAACTGTGCCGGATTTAATACTACCACCACCGCGGCCACCAAGATGGCCAAAATACCGATAACGATAAGAAGCTCAATAAGAGTAAAACCTTTCTTTGTGTTCTTCATACGTAATACGATAGAATTATTTACTAAATTAATATTTTCTACTTTTGTAACGCCTGGATGTTTTTGCACCCAAACCAACTCCCCATCACTAGGAAGATCGACCATCGCGTTTTCTCACACAGTATATATCAGCCGGAGAAAAAAACAAAGGGGGGTGTGAATAACTCCCCTTTGACTATCCCTCCTTATAAACAATCCAAAAAACTATCCTTTTTCCGACGCCAAAAACGACAAGACATTTCCCACCAAATCTTCAATGGATGTTTTGGCTTTAATAAAATATTCGATAGCCCCCAATTCTTGCCCTTTTTGAATATCTTCGGGCTGTCCTAAGTTGGAGATAATAATAACCGGCGCATTGGCCAATTGCGGATCCTCGCGCATCGCCTGCATAACTTCAAACCCTGATTTTTTGGGCAATATTAAATCAAGCAATACCACATCGGGAGTTGCTGTTTTGAGCATCGCCAACGCTTCGTCGCCATCATGTGCATGCATCACCTCGACTTTCTCCTGCGCAAAACGATTTTTCAAGAGCGACGAAAGGAACGGATCGTCTTCAACGAGAAGAATTTTTTTAAGTGGTTGGTCCATAGTGTTTTATTGTTTAGACGCCGGTGCCACCCACTGGCTCCCCGCGTCAACATACTCAATACTCATTCCGCAACGGTCCCCAAAAGACCGCTTTCCGACTGCTTGCATAATACCGTATTACACAAAAAAAGAAAAGGGGCCTGTGCCCCTCTCTTGTGTATGTCGTTCCGTTTTTTGAAAACTTTTTTGGTTGCCCCCTTCGCTCAGAAAGTCAGATGTCAGATGCCAGATATCCGATATCTGAACTCTGACATCCGACCTCCGAACGGGTCGCAACTTGTGGATCCGCGACCAACTCCATTTATCTCGCCTCAAAAAGGCGAGTCGAAAAATCTGTGTAGTTGTTTCACGCACAGCTTCCGCTACACGTGCCTTGTTACGACTTCACCCGTGTCACCGAACCCAGGCTGATCCCTAAAAAGAGACTTTACCTGTTCCCGGCTCCCCTGGTGTGACGGGCGGTGAGTACAAGACTCGAGAACGTATTCACCGCGGCGTGCTGATCCGCGATTACTAGCGATTCCGGCTTCAAGGAGTCGAGTTGCAGACTCCTATCCGAACTGGGGCCGACTTTTTGGGATTGGCTCCACCTTACGGCTTGGCAACCCTTTGTATCGGCCATTGTAGCATGAGTGTTGCCCAGGGTATCAAAGGGCCACGCTGATTTGACGTCATCCCCGCTTCCTCCCCCCTCTTTTGACCCGAATGCCGTTTGGCACTCCGATAAAAGGAGGGGGGTGGTCTCGTCAGACACTTGTAACTGACGACAGGGGTTGCGCTCGTTACCCCACTGAAGGGAACAACTCAAGCCACGAGCTGACGACAACCGTGCAGCACCTGTCCTACTGCCCTAATTAAAAACTAAGGAGATATTCTTTTCAAAATATCGTCAATAAGATTTCTAACCCTGGTGAGGTGTTTCGCTTACCGTCGAATTAAACCTCATGCTCCACCGCTTGTGCGAGTCCCCGTCTATTCCTTTGAGTTTTAGTCTTGCGACCGTACTTCCCAGGCGGTCTACTTAACGCGTTAGCTTCGCCGCTGAAAGGGTCGATACTTCCAACAGCTAGTAGACATCGTTTAGGGCGTGGACTACAAGGGTATCTAATCCTTTTTGCTCCCCACGCTTTCGCGCCTCAGAGTCAGGAATGCACCAGTAAGCTGCCTTCGCCTTTGGTGTTCCGCACGATATCAACGGATTTCACCCCTACACCGTGCGTTCCGCTTACCTCTTGCACCCTCGAGCAAAGCCGTATCCCGTGCAGCCGTACCGTTAAGCGGTACGATTTAACACAAGACGCACTCTGCCTCCTACGCGCCCTTTACGCCCAATAAATCCGGATAACGCTTGAGGTCTCTGTATTACCGCTGCTGCTGGCACAGAGTTAGCAACCTCTTATTCCTATGGTACCGTCAGTCCCGATAAACGGGATTTCTTCCCACAGAAAAGGAGTTTACAACCCGAAGGCCTTCATCCTCCACGCGGCGTCGCTCCATCAGGCTTTCGCCCATTGTGGAATATTCTCGACTGCTGCCACCCGTAGGTGTACGAGCCGTGTCTCAGTCTCGTCGTCGGGGATCAGCCTCTCAGCCCCCCTACCGGTCATAGCCTTGGTGAGCCATTACCTCACCAACTAGCTGATCGGACCTAAGCCAATCTTAAAGCGTCTTGCGACTTTGCCCAGCCTCACTTTTGATCTCAATAGAAAACACTATTTTTGCACAATGCAATTAAGATCAAAAGTGAAGCTGGGAGTATGGGGAATTACCCAACCTTTCGGCTAGCTATGCCCCACTTCAAGGTATGTACTAAGGTGTTACTGACTCGTTCGCCACTACCAGATTTCGGACATCAGATATCGGATATCAGATGGATTTACTTTTTATTTTCTGAATGAGCGAATTAATTTGTTTTGATTCGCTTTCATATTCACTCATCGGTGATGAGCATAATTGTTGATCAACGGAAAATCGCAATATCTTGATTTGCCTCAAGTGTGTTACGACTTCATCCGAAGAACCAAGAGCAATGAGTAAAAAGCGTTTAAACTCAGCCTGCGAATCTTTCTTTGCAAATCCTTCCGCTATCTGAGCGAAGATAGATTTTGCCGCATTGCATAATTGCGCGCGCAACCGAGATTCGCTTCGCGGAAGTTGCTGTGCCAACACATACGTGTCCGGCAACAACTCCAACGCTTTTGCGTACGCTCTTAGATTTTGCACATCCGTGTTACCAGTATACCATCCAACATCTGAACTCTGAAGTCCGAAGTCTGATCGTTCGACTTGCATGCCTTATCCACGCCGCCAGCGTTCATCCTGAGCTAGGATCAAACTCTCCAAAAAACGCAGATTTACGAAGATAGGATACGCAGATATATGCAGATATTGCTATCCGCCTACAT
>Ga0207433_10006935_pt1 | contig 19264 bp, 17 predicted proteins | sample YelNatPaOPGAMG01_FD_187559 | JGI IMG/M metagenome (GOLD analysis project Ga0207433, IMG submission 187559) | Hot spring thermophilic microbial communities from Obsidian Pool, Yellowstone National Park, USA - OP-RAMG-01 (SPAdes) (version 3) | ecosystem: Environmental > Aquatic > Thermal springs... | reverse complement strand
GAATCTCTCTTAAACCAATTTCTATTACTATTTCTTTTTCTTCCATTGGCTTCAGAAAGATGAATCTTTTTAAAAATGTTTCCAAGCACTAAAGTAAAAAACTTAAAAAGATAGATTAGTTTAAGAGTAAAGATGAAACTAAGGATACTTAACTTCGTAATCGTCTTAGCCTTAACTTTCCTCTTTTGTTTGGCGGTGGATCAAATTAAGCTTCCTTACTACGAAACAGTTCACAGACTTTCAACTTACAAAACTTTAAGCTTTACTCTTATATCAGAAGAATGCGACAGAAACTTAGCAGCACTTTTTCTAGTTCTATCTATAGTTTTATCGATACTTGAATCAACAGCAAATAAAGAAGGAGAAAAGAGAATTTGGGTCTCAATAGCTTTTGAACTAATTTCTCTTTTATTCTTCGCCTTGAACTACCTACTTTTTTCTCTCTTATCCTTTGCTATCTTCGTTCTTACTTACCTTAAGCTAAAAAATGAACTATGGAACTTCTTAAATTTTTGTTTCCTATTTTTTATAATTGTTGAAGGCCTTTCTGCTGTAAGATGGATAACTTATCCTATTTTTTATTCTTCGATGTACTCAGACATAACTTGGACTTTTTCAAAGCTTGACTCTTTCTTTTTCTACAGCTTCAATGCAACTCTTGGAAGCTATATCATTTTGCTTTTTATTTTTTCTTTTCCAATTTCAATTCTACCTTTCATCAGCATTAAACTTCATGGAAGAAAATTCCTTGTTACGATACATAAAATAAAGAAGGAAGCCAGTAATGTAAAGATTTTCAGCAATGAGAAATTTGCCTTAATCTTTTCCTTTTTCGTCTTACTTTACCTTTCTTACTACGCCTACTTCCCTTCTTTAAATCCAGAAGGAAAATTTGTTAGTGTTGATATAGTTTACTATAAGGAATGGCTTGAGAAGTTTAAAGCTCTTGGATTCAACGAATATGGGTTTAGTTACCTACTGCAAAAAACTGGAGGAGGAAGAGCAACTGTAGTTCTCCTTACTTACTTAGTTAACGTTTTTCTTCAAGATGCAGCTGAAGCTGTAAAGTTTTCCTACTTTTTTGCTTCCTACTTTCTTGTTCTTTCTACTTTCTTATCCTTAAAAGCGTTGACGAAAAACAAAGCACTAGCTACGATATCAGTTTACTTTTCAACTTTTTCAATTCAAACTGTAGTTGGTTTTTACGCTGGATACCTTGCAAACTGGATCGCAATCTCTTTACTTCTACTTTCATTAGCGAGTTTTTCCTTAGCCTTTAAGGAAAGAAAATATTTCTTCGTCTCAATTCTTTTTTCAGCCTTAGCTCTCTTTTCTCATCCATGGAGCTGGACAATAGTAATACTTGCTGTACTTTTACTTTTTCCTTTAAACTTCTTCCTGAGTAAACTTAACTTAAGAAGGCCCTACGACAAAGAAGAATCTTTACTTGTAGGAAGTTTCTTTTTAGTTAACTTAATTTTGGATGCACTAAAGCAATATTTTTTAAATTCTTTAGGTGGAGCTTATGCAGACTACATCACTACTAAAAGCGCTTTCTTGGTCTCAAACATCTTTATCTTGGATAGGAACCTTAACTTTCTAACTCAAGTTCTCGTTGGAGGTTACACTACCAATGTTTTAGTTTTCTTAATTTCTGTTATAGGAGTGGCTCAACTACTAAAGTACGAAGATAGTTTCTTTGATGTTTTATTTCTAATATTACCAATAGTAGCAGCACCATTTATATTCGTTGATGCAACAACTCAATCTAGACTAATTTACTTCTTACCTTTGAACGTTTACTCAACTTTAGGCTTCTATGAACTTATGAAGAAACTAGGAGAAAAAAGTAGCGGTAGAGCTTTTGTTCTTATTCTACTACTTCTATTGAACTATAGTTTTCGCTCTGTTGCTAACTTAGTTTAGCTAAGAAGTTCAACTATACTTTAACTAAATCCAAAAAACTTTTTTGCATATACTGCTAACTTTTCGCCAGCTACTTGCTGAACAAGCTGAAAATCTTCGCCATTTAATGCTCTTATTACTTTAATCGTTGTTACATATATGACGCCTCCTAAAGCAACGTACAAAGGCAAGAAAAACTTACTGTACGCAACTTGCTGAGCTACTAAAACTACGAGAGCCATAACAACTGATGCAAAAATTGCTTTTAAGCTCATATTATAGTCAATTTCTATCTTAACATTTTTTGACAAAAAGTAAAGCGAAAGGAAGAACGTTAGCAAGCTTGCAGTCCCTCTTACAATTGCAAGTCCTGCTAACTTCAAAAACCAAACGAGGGGAAGAAAAATCATGCTTATTGCTATTGACGCTAAGTTCAAGAACAATATAACTTTAGTTTTTCCATAAACTAAAAGCAAATTGCTGAAGGCTGGAGAAATCCCATAAACAAGACAAAAGAGAGAAAGTAAAGCTAAAACTATCAGCATTCTTCATACTCTTGTCCAGCAAAAAGCGTTATAACAGGCTTAGAGGTAACAGCTAAGCGGCGCTATATAATAATCTTGTAGTACGTATCAGGATCTCTTGGATCGAACACTTCATTAGCTATTACCATTAGATACATGTCTTCATCTCCAATATTTTCAATCGCATGAGTCACATTTGGAGGAATCTTCACGACTTTTGGACAGTCGCCATAAAGGATCAGTTCTTTTCTTTCTTTAGTATTGTTATCTTCCATGAGTAATCTTGCGACCCCCTTCAACACACAGAACCACTCTACCTTGCGTTTGTGATAATGATTACCTCTTACTGCACCCGGAACAGTAATGGAGAAGTAAATCTGTTTGATGTCTTCCTGGATCTTGTCCCGTCTTAATATCTCTACCAGCCATCCTCGTTTATCTTCGTGTTTCTCAGCTTCTTCTATTTTCATTTCTCTGTGAAACCTCCTGGCCAAGCCAGTCTATCGTCGGGATCAATCCCTCTTCTAGGGGCGTCCTAGCAATGAAATTCAAATCCTGTTGGGCCTTAGATGGATCACCAATCAAATGATTATCCATCTCGCCCATTTCATGTTTTATTATTATTTTTCTTTTCATAACTGCTTCAAGTCTCCTCACTAATTCATTCACGCTTATAGGAATACCAGTACAAACATTGAAGATATCCGGAGTTTTACCATTATACAGAGCGGATCTCATAAGAGCATCAATTACATCCGCGACATAAATGAAATCCCGTGACGAATTCCCGCTACCTCGAATAGTGATAGAATTCTCTCTTAAGGCTTGATACACGAACGTCGACACTACAGAATTGTAGAAAGGCTTACATCCTGGCCCATAAACGTTTGAGATCCGCAGAACTACTCCTTTGATACCATAATTTTTGCAGTAAGCATAGATTATCTCCTCGGCAAACTTTTTTGACAAGCCATATATATTGGTTGGCCGAAGCGGTGAAGACTCCTTTAGACGTTTAGGAAATGGAGTATAACCATAGACTTGCAAAGTTGAAGTGAATACAAATCTTATCCGGTTGCTAGTAGAATATTTTATAATGGCTTCTAGCAGGTTCAAAGTTCCGAGAACATTTATTGCTAAGAAGTCACCATTATTGTCAGTTCTATTTATTCCTGCTAAATGGAAGATAATGTCTTTGTCTTCAACAAACGACTTCATAGAAATAACGGATAAAAGGTTGTGCCGCGTTCTGTCGAACCGTTCGCATACATCCATGTGCAATTCTTCACGTCGTCGAACGAGTTCTGCATACAAATTGGAACCTATAAATCCATGAGAGCCCGTTATACCTACTCTCATTACGCTTCACTCCTATATAACCAATCAACTTTTCTTAGTAGATGCACTACTCTCATCGGATCCAATCGTCGGACGTTCTCGTTAATAAAACCCTCCAAGACCTTACTTGACTTGTATTGACCATAACGATGAATGAGATAGTACCGCTCTTTATCTTCGTGAAATGCAAGTGCTGTTGAAATATATGCAAAGTAGCAATTAGGTTGATATTTTAGACAAACCCTAACCAGATTTTTAGTACTACCAAAATTAACTTTCCATGTAAGTTCTTTTTCTGCTTCGCACCACATTATGTTTGTCGTAGTTACAACATGCATAGCTATGGAAGAGCACTTATCTTTGATAAAATTTAATACAGTATTTTCATTTGTGATATCAAGTGCATTATAAGTAGGATGTAAAGAATTAGAAAAAAATTTAACAAGTTCTCTTTTCAACTTACCTGTTCCACCTGTTATGAAAACTCTACTCATTTTTTACACTTCGTTATTAGATTATAAAAAACCCTCGTTTTTTAACAGCGTTTTCATTTCATCATACTTTATTTTTTCTGCATTGTTACTATCAAAGTCACTTGCATCTTTTCTCAAGTCTTTTCCGTAAATATCAACTACATAAAAGTTATCATTCAATATAGCTTTTCTCATTTCATAATCACTTAACAAACATTCATGTAACTTTTCTCCTAGCCTTATGCCCACTACCTTAATATTAACTTTAAATGCATCTCTATAAATTTGTGCAAGATCTCGTAATGAAAAAGCTTTACAGTTTCTCACTATTATTCTTCCTGAATATTTTAAGGAGAAAAATACAAGCTCAATAGCCTCTTTTAATGTTATCCAAAATCTCGTCATTCTTTCGTCAGTTAGGGGCAGATCTTTTCCATTTTTTGCTAATTCGTACCAATATGGAATCACACTCCCCCTACTCCCAACAACATTCCCATATCTTACAACAGAAAAAGTTGTATCACTAGCTATTTCATTATTTAATAAGATTCTTTCATCCAATGCCTTTGTCATTCCATATGCATTTATAGGCTTTACAGCTTTATCTGTAGATATCCCAACTACATGCTCAACATTATTTTCTATAGCTACTTTCTTTATATTCCATGTACCTAATATATTTGTCTTAATAGCTTCCAAGGGGTGCTTTTCTATCTCGGATATTTGCTTTAAAGCTGCAGCATGAAAAATAATATCAACATTTTTTGTAATCTCTAGACAACGTTCATAATCTCTTACATCACCGATAAAAAATTTTATTCTATCGTCAGCAAATTCTCTCTTCATCTGAACTTGTAGGTCTTCATGTCTACTCATTATCCTTATTTCTTTTACGTCTGTATCTATAAGCGTTTTCGTCATAGTTTTACCAAAGCTACCAGTACCACCTGTAATTAAAACGATTTTTTTCGAAACGTATTTATCAAAGTGGTCCATATTGACAAAAAATTACGAATAAGGAATATTTAAAGATTATGCATTGATTTTTAATGTTACCTGCTCTATTTAGTTTTTAAAACATTAGGGATGAGATCGAAAAATTACTTCTTAAATATTTTTCCGATGTAAGAGCCAATTTTTCGAAAAATTGCAACCCATACTCCAGAATATGGTAAGAACAATTTATGGAAATCAACACTTTCATTCTTAAAACGCCACCTATATAAAAGAGTGTCCTTAAGATAAAATAAATTCCAGATTACTGCATTGATCATTAGTGGAACTTCATCCGCACGACCAGTAACAAGAGATACGAGCACTTGTCCAACAAGGTCAAATAAATAAAGTGATATTGCGATACATAACATAATTCCGAATTGATTCTTAATTAACATTCTTAACCTATTTTTATAGTAATGAAAAACAAAAATCTTTTTGTATCTTCTCTTACCATCAGGATTTGATGAGGTAGTGGTGGCAGATCCCATGTGATATATTCTACTTTCTGGAACATACATAATTCTATAACCTGCCCTATGCAACCTCCAACAAAGATCAGTCTCATCATAGTACGCAAAAAATTTTTCATCAAAACCTCCCACTTTTTGGATAAGTTTTTTCCTAAACAGTGAGGACCCATAGAAGACCTCTTCCCGCCTATTAAATTGCCCCCTATCATATTTTCCTCCTCCTCGGACAACGGCGTTACCATATTTGTCTATGAAACGACCGGCGCCACCTGATGTATCAATGATGTTTCTTTTGAAATAATTCAAGTATTTAGAGTCACAACCTGCTAAATTCTGGTCAATTTGCAATGCATGCACAAGATATTTTAGCCAAGCAGGATCAAATTCCATGTCGTTGTTTACAAAGGAAACAAACTCTCCGGAAGAAATGCTTAATCCCAAATTATATGCAAAGGCCACGCCCATGTTTTGTTCCAGTCTTATTACACGGACTCTTGAATGCTTTTTCAACAACGATTCTATGTTTTCACTTGTTGATCCATTATCTACAACTATTATTTCAAAATTGGGATAGTCGGTTCGCAATAGTGAAGATATGCATTTTTCCAACAATTGCATACCATTTAAATTTGGAACGATAATAGACACTCGGGGAAATCGTGCGACATTCAAGTCTTTCATATTCAGCCAGTGTGTGCCAGAGTAGAGATCAATACTATGTTTCTTAAACTCATGATCAATCTCATTAACGTGCGCTAAAATTGAGATAAAAATGTAAAGGTAATCATTTATCCATTATACCCAAGTAATATAGTTCAAGTTCTTCATTAATGTTACTTTGATAGAAATAGATTGTTAAAGTGGCATTGGTTTTCAAGAATTCTGATGGTATAGTAATCAAATTAACTCCATCCATTAGAGTTGTGTCTAACTCTCCATAAGATGAAATCAGTTTGATTCGGGCAGGAGATTGAAGATTAAACCCTTTACAGGAGATTACCACATCTACCTTTGAAGAATTTGTTACTATCGAAGGAACATAACCTTTTAAGCCAACAATATAGCCTTCTAGCCTCATCTGATCTATGCGATAGATGGCAGATCTTCCGCCTAACAATATTTCAATGTATGTAATGTTACTCCACGATGGCTTTCCACTAGCTTGAAATGAATCTAATGGCAAAGATATTTTTTTCCACCCAATGAAATTATCTTTTATTGATGTAAAATAATAATCTTGCCAACCTTTGGTGTGGAAAGTGATCAAAATATCTCTAGAAGTATTTGCACCAAATAAATAGAAAGTTAAAGTTTTAAATGCGCTCCAGTCTTGGATACCTTTATAATTATGCCAAATACTTATATTTCCTGATCCGTTGACACATATTTTAAGTGAATTTCTTCCGTTCACTTTTATTTCTGCATCATCGGATAAGAATATTTCATCTGTAGGATTAGCTTTAGTAGCTTTCCAAAACGATGTTTGAAAATCATCAGTAATAACTTCAAAATGATATGCTGAAGCATATATCAATACCGTTGTGTTCAATTTCATTAAAGCACTATAGTTATTTAAAAGTCTCCAGCCGTCTTCAAACAAAGTCAAATATTTGTATGTTTGTTGAACTCTTTCAGGTGCCACTATGTAATAAAGAGAGAATAGGCTGAAATCCTTGATTTTCAAAAAGCTTGGGCTACGTGAAAGCAAGGTTACATTAAGTATAGGAAATAACCCTGAAAGTTTATTAAAGTAACCAAAATAACTATGACCTTGCTTTGGAACAAGTATGTATCTAATGTTCTTGACGATAAGTTCAGAAATCATACTTGTCTCATTTGTATCATTCATGGTCTGAAGTCTTAGAAGATTCATTACACCATTTATACTTGTAACATCGATGTTAGGATGGTCTGTGAAGTATGATATTGGCATTGAGTAGCATCCTAAGATAGTGTAGTTGTCGGTTGTTCTTTGGTTCAAGTAATTTATGACTTCAGCAAGATCGTTTTCCCAGTGAGGAAAAATATAACGGATATTATCTGTTCGATATACACCCGTCAACGCGGCAGGTACTACTCCAAAGATTATGGGACTAACTATAAGGAGAAGAAGACTTGTTTTGACCGTCATAGAAAACCACTTATTCAGATAAATATCACTTATATCAAGTCCATTTGGAATAGGGAAGAAAGAGACAACATAAAATAAGGCAAAGGTGGCGAGAATCTCAAAAGTGGCAATACTCATAGAATAAAGCGACGACTGTAACCCCGCTATACTTGTTACGTTAATCTTAAGTAATGCAAACCAGAAGTAAGCCATAGAAAGGGAACAGAACAAACTAAAACGCATAAGGGTGAAATCTAATTTTAATGCACTTACCGTTAGACGAACTCCTTCACCCACAAAAACAGCCAGAAGAGGCGCAAAGTATAGTAGCCGTCGCAATTCAGAACCTGTAAAACTTGTTTCGAATACCCAAGACCAACAGACGAGCAAAGTAAGCAGTAGAGCCAACACAAAGAAGCCTAATTTGCATTTGTCTTGAAGGTAGTTCTTAAGAACTGATATGAGTCCAACAACAATAGGTATCGTAAAGATTGCGCCTAACAACGGATCTATAAGAATGACATACCATCGAAACAGACTCCACAATGTAGTAGCTGAAAGAGTACTCGGATTATTACTTATCTGAGTTATGATCGATAACGCTTTGCGAGAATCAGCATTGAATAAAAACGGGAAAGAAAAACTGATCGCATCGAACTCAACCAGGTTTCTGGCTACGAAAATGACAACTAGGCTGAGGGGCAATAACATCCACACTAAAATCATCCTTCTACTGATAACTTGAGCATCAAAACGTTTTACGCCTAAGAGCATTGCGAATGCAACCATAGTAGCAAAAACGGGTAATTGCCGTATGACAATGTTGATCCACAAACTGGCGGGCTGGCTAACTATGTTAATAAAAAATAACAAATTGTAGGAGGCCACAAAAAGGCCAGACAATAGGAAGATTTCGAGTGACCTGTTGGTCTTTCCAGACTTAGCTAAAAAAGAATGGAAAATAGGAGGGAATACTATTGCAACAATGGAAGGTATAACTAAAAAACCAAGGTCTTTTGACAATGTCATTAAGGACAAGCAAGATCCAAACATTAGCCACCAAAATCGGCTATTGGGATTATCAGCTAACCTGAAGACACTATATACTCCAGCATAAAGATAGAACACAAACGGTAAGTCCAAGTAAAGACTGTAATTGGCAGCTATGGCAGATACTATCGGTATACAGAGGAACGAAACCATTGATACTAATGCCGATTCTGTAGACTGAGAAAGTCTCGTTGAGTAGAGGAACACTAATAAGGCTATAAGTACAAAAAACATCATTGGTAGAATCCTCACAACTACCTCAAACTCTGCAGAGCTGGAAGAGAAGTACCAGACATAGGCGAAAATGAGCGGCATAACAGGAGAAATAGCTGTAGATAGCCCATCTTGCATGAAAAGATTGAAGTGCAGTCCTCCAGACCTAACAATAGATTTGGAAAGCGGCAAGTACATGAATATGGCATCATACTCAGAATAAGTAGAGTGCATAAAGACCAGAAGAATCAGTATAACTACAACCGTAAACGTAAGTGCGAGAAGCATTGCTTTACTCCATCCAAGCTTCAGTTGAACGCTCTTTCTAGCTTTTGTTACGGAGTGGATGCCAAGAACTGTAATCACCAAACTAATCAGCAAGAAAGCAAGAAAGAACGTGCGAATAAAGGCAGTTGTCACGCCAATGACGTAGGCAACGGCCACAAAGACGTAATTCCAAATTACGAAGCCATAAACGAGCAGTTCGAGAATGCCAAGCTGCACATGGAGTCTTCTCATCATGAGGCGTAGTAAAAAAGCTCCCGGAGCAAGTAACATCGTTATAGCTAGAACATTAATCGCGAACATGTAGCTCCTTCGAAATCACATCCAACAATTTTCTTTCAAACCTTTGCTGAGAAAAATACTTCTCAGCGAATCTCCTTGCATTCTCTCTCAACTTCAAGGAAGCGTTATCATTGAATATCGTACTATTTACAACTGAGACGAGTTCAGTTTCATTGCACACAATAAGATCTTGCCCTGGACGTACAAAATCCAAACCAACGATGCCCTGAGGTGTAGTAAACACTGGTACTCCACACATCATTGCTTCGAGTATCTTGGTCTTTGGACCATAAGTAGCGATACGAACTGGAACAATAAGCCCATCAAGATTCTTCAATTCGGAAATATATTCAAACTCGTTGGTTATGTAGCCAGAATAGGTTACTCGTTCGTGAGATATTCTGTTTTTACAAGCCCCAATAATTCTGAATTGAATACGCCTATCAAATAAATCAAGATTCTTATAAACGAACTCGATCTGGTAGGAGTTTAGTGGGTTATCAAACGGGCCAATTAGGCCAATAGTCTTACGTTCACTAGAACCAAACCCAGACTTCGGCACAAACTTGAAGGAGTCTACGAAAACTGGTATGTAGACAGTATTTTTGTTGAACCTCTTGAAAAAATTGAATGTTCTTCCAGAGAGAGCAATAATACAATTTGCGCTTTTTGCGACTAAGAACTCCAAAAGTAAGTACAGAATTGCCTGAGCCAAGGATACCTGTAAACGTTCTTTATATATCAATGCATGAGCTTCGTAAATCGTTCTGAACCCCTTTATTCTAGAAAAGACAGCAAAAGGAAGGAAACTTAGGGGATCATGGACACAATATACTATTCTAAAACTGTTCTGTAAAACGAATGGAATAACTTTTAGCGTTCTCAGGAGTGCGGAACCATTCAGCTCCTTATGGAGCACTCTACCATCGTAGCAAGACCGATTATTATTCGAGTCATTGCCACTTAGATTCCTCCACGACAACAATAGCACATTATACCTCTTGAGGATTATGTCTAGAACTAGTCTTGCTCTTACAGTTGTCCCACTTGTAGCGGTCAGAGTATATGGAACCACTGATAGAACGACTATATCTGACATTGCAGAAATTTGGTTCAAATATCGTGCAGTTATCTAGTAAAGCTTAAACATCTCATAATGTTAGCGCATGTTTTCGATAGCTTAAAAACTATTAAGCAATCTTAAATATTCTGCAGTAACATTTTCCCAAGAGAATTGTTTCAGGGTAGACTCATTTTGAGCATTATTCTTCTTTCTAATGTTTTCGATAAAATTTAAAATTTCAGCTATGTTTGGATTTTGCAAATCTACCAAAATCCCGCAGCCTATTCTAGAATCTATTATCCATTTATGTGGTGGAATATCTGACAGAATCAATGGAAGACCAAAAGACGCAGCTTCTAGCACAGCCAATGGAGATCCTTCATAACATGAAAGGGAGATAAACGCATCAGCTGCTCTGGATAGTACCAGTTTTTCTTGGTGTGGAATATACCCTAAGATATGTATGTTAGAGTAGCAAATAGCTTTTTTTCTCATCTTTGTAAAAAGATTTCCTGATCCTGCAATTATCAGATGAATGTCCGGCTTAATAGAACTAATTGTTTTAAAAAGGTCTATTAAAAGCAAAGGTTGTTTCTGTTCTGTAATACGACCGACGTAAAGTAGCACTTGATCTTTTTTTGACAGTTGTAATGAATACTTTTTACAGATAAGTTCACGTACGTGAGGTTTATCAAACAGCGCAGGATGCTCAATTTCAAACCCATTTGGAACAACATGTATAGGAGAAGTTAGGCCATTTTTACGAAGTTCTTCAGCAACTGATGGAGAAACTGCAGTTATCATCGCATTCTTGCAGTATGACAGTTGCCTAAGGAAATAATGTTCTAGTTTTGTTGCGAAATAATAGTATGGTAAAATATAACTTATACCATGCATCTTATATGCTCGGTAGAAGCCGTAGTATGTTGTATGGAACGAAATCATAATCTTCCTTATATTGCGGAATTTTTTTGTGTTAATTAACAACGGGGAGTGTAACCATATGGCATCGTAATCATCAGACTTCTTTAGAATGTAATCTACTGCTTTTTGCCAAAAAGGAACCAAGCGAAATAAGCCAGGAGCATTAAATGTACTAGTTATATTTACATCTGCTCCTCCCTGACTTAAAACATCAACAGCTACACCTTTTTTTAGCAAGTAACTACGAAGGATATAAATTACGTTTGCAATACCAGAACCATAAGGTGGATATTCCGGAGTTGCTAAAAGAAGCTTCATGTTAAAAGCAAACGCTAGCTCTCATGTATACTTATGTTAAATAGACCAACATTGCTTATAACAGTTGTTAAGCTATTAATGTTGTCACTCATAAAAATAGGCGTGTTATAGGTATTCATCATAAACGTTTTCATATTTCTTCACAACTTTGCTCCATGAAAAATTGCTTGCTACATGTTTTTTTGCATTTTCGCCCATTTCTTTAGCTAGGCTCTGATTCATTATGAGACGTTCAGCATACTCTGCATACTGATCATAACTTTTTCTATTAACCAAAAAGCCTGTTTTACCATGAATAACTATATCTGGTATTCCATGAATGTTTGTTGCAATAATCGGGAGCCCAAATGATGCCGCTTCTAAAAGTACAGTAGGTAACCCTTCAGAAACCGAAGGCAGCATGAACATATTAGCAATATAGTAACATTCAAACTTTTCTTCTGAGAGATAACCTGTAAACTTTATATGGCGATTTATAGGGCGCGCCATTTCCTCTAGCTTAGTACGCTGTGGCCCATCCCCAACAATTAAACCTTTGACCTTCAGATTATTTTTTAGTAATTTCTTAATTACCTGAATGAGTATTTCAACGCGCTTCATTTTGACGAGGCGCCCTACATAGAGGATTACTTGTTCATCTTCAGTTATTTCATATTTTTTTCTAATACTTTTAGCATCAAGCTGTTTTTGAATATCGAAAAATTTTTCAATATCTATTCCATTAGGTATTATTCTCATCTTCTCTTTAGGCAGTCCCAATTTTTTTGCTTGTTCAGCAAGCTCCGAGTATAAAAATATAATTTTGTCATAACTCTTAAGGACTTTTATTCCCAAAGTATATGTATAAATTCTGGATAGCAAATCCATTGGTATCGAGCCAAAAGAATAATTTCCAATACCTATAAGCGCATCATTCACGATCACTGTTGGAATATTACCATATTTTCGTTTAATAAAAATAGGAAGGATAGAAGATAAGTATTCATAGTCACAAACATGAATTAAATCAACTTTGTTAAGCCGAATAGTATCAGATAATTCTTCTATCCATTTATGAAAAATGGGTATTGTAACCACTGAATCAGAGAGAGGCATGAAAAACGAATGAATATGTTTAACAAATATGTTTTCACGCAAATAGAAATCGTCATGCATTTTGGCTTTGTCTGAAGGTTGTAAAATGATTATGTTGTACTTCTTAGGAAGATTTTCAGCTAATCCGTATACTTCTGGCCTTTGGCTTCTAGACGGATTAATAAACAATAAGTTCATTTCATTAAGCTTTTTTAGAAACTTTCAGGAATTCTCCCGTTATGCTACGTTGCCCATTTAAAACATCTATGAATAAACTTAAAGACGTCAACAAAGCTCCAACAGTTGGAGCTGAGTCATCAAGAGATACAATATCATCTGTAACCGAAAACGAAGCTATGAAATCTTTAATGGAAGTAAAAACATTATGTGTATTAATGATGGATGAGTAAAGCCACAGAATGTCGCCCGGTATTAACCATCTCTGTTTCACATTTAATTTGTAACTTGGAGATTTGAAATTTTCCTTTTCAACTAAGCACCTATATAAGAAGTATGGAAAATCCACTCCTGCATTTATTGCTAATGGTAGAGATCCCCAAAACCTTCCGTTAATCTCCATGAGGTTTGCACTTCCGTTTTTCTCGTCAAGTTTGAATTCCACCATTGCAACCCCTTGCCAGTTCATTTCTCTCAGTAGTTTTATCGAGTATTCCGCTAACCTTCTATTCCATACACTAACTCTCAATGTGCTGGCGCCACCGGTAACTGGATACTCCCGTAGTCGCTTATGCATAAACAATGCCATTACACTAGAATCGCTCATCAACACTTCTACTCCATACCCTGTTCCTTGCGCATATTCCTGAATAATAAAAAAATCAGAAGGTACGATATCTCTAAATTTACTCGCCAGTTTCTCATACTTAATTTGTAGGTCTTTTTCATTATATGCATAGTTACTTGACGTGACCTTCATCATAACGGCTTTTCCATTTTTCCAGAAAACTTTCATCCTAGGTTTAATAACTACAGGATAGTTAAGTTCGCCTGCTACTTCTCTTAAAGTTTTTTCACTGTCTATAAGAAAGGTTTTAGGATGCGGCACTTCGCATCTTTGTGCGATGCTAACTGTTTGAAACTTGTCGTAAGCTTTCATCGCAACCTCATAGGGAGGTGCTGCCACTCTAACGTAATCCTCAAACTCATCTTTTCGTTCAATAATGGGTATCATAGTGAAGTCAGTTACTGGTATTAAGAGGTCTAATTTCATGTTTTTTACTAAGCGAAGTAACGATTCTACGAATCTCTCCTTATTTGATATTGGTGAAGGGTAAGTCACTTTATGAACACAGTATTTTGATAGAAATCCAGTATTAAATCCTGTAGCATCAGCAGCTAATAACTTTATACCTTTTTTACCAAGTGACCTAATGACTGCTAAAGCAGCTCTTTCAGACGCATCAGTAACCAAGACTAAGCCCATGAGTTCAGTGTACCCTTAATGTAAGTGACGAAATTAGTGAAGTTAAACTCACTCAATAAGGACACTAGTTTTTGCTTTGTCTTACTCAAATTGTGATAAGCTTGAAACCTGCCTAAAATACTTGCATTAATTTTAGGAGTTTTCTCGTCAAGTTCCCAGTTATGTATATAAATGACTGCTGGAAAGCCTTTCTCGTTAATTTTTCTAATTCCTCTCTTTATTAGATCCAAGTTCCATAAACGTAGCCAAAAACCTCCAGCTATAGGAACTTTAAGGCCGAATAACTTGTATACGGCTAGGGGGAACTCTATAATCGAGCAGTTTTTATCTTCCCCTATTATGTTTGCTAGAGATGGATGATACGGATGTATTGGAGCTTTATACGCGCCATATAATGGTGTCCATGTTGGGAATATGCTTGAATCATATTTGAAGCCTTCTTCCTGTAGTATTTTGAGAGCCCATTTCGTCTTATTGTTTAAGGAGAATGATGGGGCTCTGAAACCTATGCAACCAGAATGAAGCTTCTTAAAGGATTTAACTTCTTCCCTAAATCGCTCAGGTGTTAATCTCCACAATGGCTCATGTATCCATCCGTGGAAAGACACTTCATGTCCTTTCTCTAGTATCTTGTTAATTACTTCCGGGAATTTCTCAGCTATTTCTCCAACCATAAAAAACGTTGCCTTGGCATCATATTCTTCCAAAATCTTTAATATAGGAGGGATATTATCCGGCGTCCTGTAGCATAAATCATGTCTGTATTGCCGTGTATATTCTCCATGAAATACTTCCTCAACATCTATAGACAGTATGTTTTCTACCAACGCCTAGAATGTTGTTCTACTCTTATCTTCTTCCTAGCGCACGTTTCAACCAGTTACCCAAAATGTACTATGAAGTACTCATATGCTTCATGTTCAAGTATTCTTACTATCGGCGACATCTTTATTATCTCAGGTCTAGTTCCTAAAATAACTGCTATCTTCACTTTATCTCCCTTATTACGCTTACTAGAACCCAAAGGATTACTGAAGTTGTAAGAAGTATAAGCCCAACAAGAGTTGCCCCTATTGCAACCAATGTTACGTTTGTTATTACTTGTCTTGTAGCGGCAAAAGTTTGAAGGGTCCAGATCCAGAAAAACATTGCTATGAGAAGCGAAGCTACTCCAGGTACTCCATAGAACAGAATTGGACGATTTATTGACATATACTTTACAGTACTTAAGACTACACCTACTCCATGAGAGATTGGATTATGTTTTGAGGGCTTCTCAACTTTGTAGTTAATCTTTATTGGTACTTCTTTTATCTTTAGGTCTCTTTCCTTAGCTTTCAAAAGTATTTCTGTTGAAGCTCCCATTCCTTGTTCTGTTGGCATTACTGAATGTATTGCCTTTCTACTGTAAGCTCTAAAACCAGATTGCGCATCCGTTATTTCCTTGTAAGAAGCTACTCGAGCGAGGTTTGTTATTACCTTTATTCCAAACATTCTATACTTTGGAACTTCACTTTCAGTTAAAAACCTTGAACCAATAACAATATCTACCTCTTTCTTAAGAATTGGCTCTACAATTTTTGGAATATCTTCTGGGTTATGTTGATAATCAGCATCAAGTATTACCATTGCATCTGGATTAATTTCCTGTACCTTCTTGAACAAAGAACGAAGAGCAGCGCCATAGCCTAGATTTTTTTCATGTTTGACTACTTCTGCTCCAAGTCTTTTTGCTATTTCTCCAGTTAAGTCAGTAGAGCCATCGTCACAAACGATAACTTTGTCAACGTACTTTTGAGCTAGAATAACTACCTTTGCTATCGTCTTCTCTTCGTTGAATGCAGGAATTGCTGCAACGATGAAAGGCTTATCCATCTTATTAAGTTTAGCTATCTTATATATTACTCTGGTAACTATCCTATTCTTCTATTTTCCGGATTTAAGTAGTAGTTCACTTGATCCCTAATTATATCCTCTAAAGAACTTGTAACTTTAAATCCTATTTCTTGAATCTTTTTTATATCACTCATCAATATTGGAACATCAGCTGGCCTAAATTTGCTTGGATCAAAATAAATAGCTATGTCACCTTTATCTGTTTTCACCTTCAATCCTTCATCTTCCAAGCTATATTCTAGTTCTCCTTTCATCAATAGCATATCGACACGTGTTTTCTTAAATTTGAAGTTGAAGATTAAATCTTCATCCATTTCAGCTGGATCTTTGACCTTCTTTTCTCCCTTAAGAGATTCAATTTCTTTTACATTATAACCTAAGTACTGAAGTGATAGTAGAACGTATGTAAGAACAGAATTTGTTCTCATAGAACCTTGAACATAAACATCTCCAGCTCTTCCCTTTTCAGCCAGCAATACGTATCCATCTACAATATCTTCAACGTGGCTCCAGTCTCTAAAAACGTTGACGTTTCCTATAGTTATCTTATTTAGCTCACCGAATTTTAATGCAACACATTGCCTAACTATTGCGGAAGTTACAAATTCATGACCTCTACCTGCACCTTCGTGATTAAAAGCCCTAGAAACTATAGTCTTCAGACCATAAGCATGGTAGTAATTCCTCATTAGAAAGTCTCCGTGTACCTTGCTAACCGCATATGGACTCATAGGCCTTAAAGGATTTTTTTCATTTATTGGAAGTTCAGGAATTTTCTCGGGCTCTGGAAATATAGTGCCATACCTTTTTAAGGCCCAATCGTAGTGTCTTTCAGAAATGATTTGTAAGCCATACTCCTCTGAAGAACCTGCAAAAACAATTTTGCAGTCTAAATCCTTAAGTCTTACAGCTTCCAACAAGTTCTGAGTTCCCAGACTGTTGACTCTAAAGGTCTCAAGAGGATCTGCAAAGCTTCTGGGAACAAAAGATTGAGATGCAAGATGAAAAATTACGTCTGGTTGTGCCTTTTCTAGGGCAAAAAGTAAGCTTGTTAAGTCTGTCATGTCACCTTCAACAAGATTCACTTGACCCAGTAAGCCAGTTTCAACAAGCCTTTTTGGCATGTTGCCATCAGCTCTCTTTCTATATAGGCCATAAACTTCATGACCTAGAGATAGAAGTTTCTTAGCTAAGTATGGACCTACGAAACCAGTAATTCCAGTTATTAGCGCTTTCATTAGTATTCTCCCACTTTTCTATAGAAAACCTAAATAAATATTTATCTTCAAATTGTTGTCGCACTCTACTTTTAAAAGAATCCACTAGGCTTTGACTTGTCCACTAAGCCCATCCTTTTTGCTGAGCCCCCAGCCAGTATTATAACTTGAGTTTTGTTTATCTCTTCTTCAAGTATTTGATTAATAGTCAAAATACCTTGATATAAGTCTTTAGGATTTCTTCGTTGAATGCAGGAATTGCTGCAACGATGAAAGGCTTATCCATTAGTAAGTTTAGCTAAGGCTTTTTCACTTTGTTAATGTGCTGAAGGTAGTACCACTCAGCTTCTATCCTTTGCTCCATTCTACCAATGTCCCTCCAGAAAACATCTCTTGGGATTATAAAACCAAGCACCTTCTTTCCATCTTCAACCATCAACCTTATTGAATCCGTCAGCCAATATTCACCAGCTGGAGAAATCTTAGTCTTCTTAATGTAGTCGAAGGCACTCTTACTAAACAGTATAGGACCTGAGTTCACTGGATACATTCCATCAAACTTTACCTCCTTTAACCTATCTTCTGAAGCTTTCTCAAGAATGTCTTCTACTTCGTTGTTCTTTAGCTTAACTATACCATAGTCTTTGTGCTCGGACATCAAGTATATTCCCATAGTTACGTAGGCACTTTCCTCTTTGTGAAATCTTATCATATCTAAAAAGAAGTGCGTTGGGTGGAAGAAAGAATCGCCATAGATTACCATGAAGTTATCACTTATCCAAGGTTCAGCTACTTCAATTGCCTTAGCTGTACCCTTTCCCTTCTCCATGTCTTGGTACAAGTATGCAACGTTAACATCAAATTCTTCTCCATTCCTTAAAAATTCCATTATCTGTTCCTTTCTATCGCTCAGCACCACGTAAACTTTCTTTACGCCGCATGAGGCTAATGCCCTTACGTTGTACTCTATAACTGGAGAGGATCCTATTAAAGACATCTCCTTGTTAACTGCATTTGAGTAAGGCCTCATACGTGTACCTTTACCTGCGGCCAAGATTACGCCTTCAACTTCGTTGCTCAATTACTTGTTCTTCCTCTCCCCTTTGCCTTTGAAAGCTTAAGTCTTCCTTTTCGTTTCTTAGCTCATCCAGAAGCATTGAAAAACATCTTTAGACTTTTAATCGTAGGTCTGAAATGTTGTTTGTAAATTTTGCTCATCAAACATAACCTTAAATTTTTTAAATATATCCAATCTACCAACTATTCTTGGTACTTCATTTAGATCCGCAAAAGCGATACGCGCTGGAAACTCAAGCGCGCCAATTTTAACCATCACTTCATGTAGGTAAGCTAGAACAATGGCTCTTCCAATGCCAGTCAACCGCCAAAGCTCACCTTCATAGAGGTTTACTCCTAGAAGTTCTGCATCTCCTTTTGGTAATATTGATACGTCTGCGCCCGAATCCACATAGGCTGCAAACATGTACCAATGACCATCTGAAGACCTTAAGCTTACCTTTACAACTGGTCTATAAATAACTCCTTTCTTTGTTTCTTCTTTCCTATACTTAAATACAAATTTCAAAGAATCAACGTTTCCTCAAAAGGTATGTACGTTATTTCTAAGTCCTCAGGTTTAAGTTCTGGATATTTTTTAAGAGCCTTTTTTAGAGCTTCAA
>Ga0207433_10006932_pt1 | contig 19267 bp, 18 predicted proteins | sample YelNatPaOPGAMG01_FD_187559 | JGI IMG/M metagenome (GOLD analysis project Ga0207433, IMG submission 187559) | Hot spring thermophilic microbial communities from Obsidian Pool, Yellowstone National Park, USA - OP-RAMG-01 (SPAdes) (version 3) | ecosystem: Environmental > Aquatic > Thermal springs... | reverse complement strand
GGGAAGTAAGAAGTAAAAAATAGAAAGAGTAAAAAAAGAAGTTAAAAGTGAGAAGTTAGAAGTTAGATTGAAAAATAGATTCCGCAAGATTTTACGACTCTTAATCAAAATTTCGGATTTCGTATTTCGAATTTCTAATTTATTTGCCATTTTTACCTCCGCTTAATTATATCACTGATACCAGTAAAGTCAATGGGTTGATTTGATTGGTAAATATCCCACTTCTTGCCATCAACACTCTGATAAATCTTATCAATACCTTTGGCAAAAATTTTATTCAATCTTTTATCATATCTTAATAACCTGAAATCACCTTCTTTGACCAACACAAAAGATGAGCAGATCTCCCCCCTCCCTTTATCCCTCCCCACCTGCGGGGGAGGGAAAGGGTGAGGGTTCCCATAATACGATTTACCCCTTAAAATTCCCTTATCTGTGGCTAATATCAAAACAATACCCTCATCATCATTGCAAGGAACTAAGTGACGAAACAATCTCTGAAGATGAACCTGTGTTGAACACATTCCCTTCGTTCCACTCAGGGTCTGCGTAAAATCCGTTGAAGTATCGCACCGCTGCGCATATAAATATTGGTTAAATAGATTTTTGCTGAGTTCAAGTCCTATCCTATTATAGTTTTGTCAATTAACTGAATGTTAAAAATAAGAAATTAATAATTTTGGAGGAAAAGTTTGGTTAAGCAGGTCTTGCTTATAGTGTGGTAATGGTTTGGCTGAAGAGTTACGGATTCAATAGCAGATTGTCAATATTTTTGAAATGCTGAAATAAATTCAGCATGACATTTGGTTTTTTGAAAATAAGAAAATGGAAAATTTTGAGAGGCTTGAATTGTTTTTCGCTTCTAAGTAAATTCCAAATCCAAAATTACAAATTCTAAATTATTGCCTCTGGAGATAATGGTGAAAAAGAGAGAGGGTTATTAGTTCTGAGTGAGATTGCTTCGTCCCGACCAGATGACTGGATCGATAAATTTTCAATATGCTACATATTTTTTCACAATATTCGGGGTGATTAGATGGCTTGTTATTACAGGATTCAAGTTATACTTTTCTCTAATCAATTTTTGTGCCTGAATGACTTTATTCATATAAAGGATGAGTCGCAATTTTATTCATCTAACTATCTTTCCCGAATCTTTCCCTTCATTGGCACAAATCGGACCGGAATGAGTTCTTGTTTTTCCAACCTACCTTTTATCTTTTTATATAAGACCAGCATCTGGAATTCATCACCCTCAGGCATTACAATCCTGCCCCCTTCAGCAAGTTGTTCTACCAAAGGTTCGGGAACCCTTGGCGCAGCGCAGGTAATTATTATCCCATCAAATGGTGCCTTCTCAGGCCAGCCCAAAAAACCATCTCCACATCGGACATAAATATTTTTATAACCCAAACTTTCAAGCCGTTCCTTTGCAGATTTTGCCAATGCAGGGATGATTTCAATTGTATAGACTTCTTTTGCAATAAGGGAAAGGACAGCAGCCTGATAGCCAGAGCCGGTGCCGATTTCCAATACCTTTTCTCCGCCTTTAAGTTGTAAGACCTCGGTCATCAATGCGACAATATAAGGCTGGGAGATTGTTTGGTCTTCACCAATTGGCAATGGTCCATCTGTGTAGGCATATTTTTCATATTCTTTGGGCACAAACTTATGCCGTTCAACCTTGAGCATTGCATTTATTACATTTGAGTCTTTGATACCCCGGGCAATAATCTGTTCTTCAACCATCTGCCTGCGCGCTATATCATAACTGCTCACATTTTGCTTTGGTTTGGGAGGACAATTTATGTAAAAAATTAATAATATCAGAATTGGAATGAGCCTTTTCATACGATAATTATTATTTAGCAAGCCCGAATGTCTGCTCTACATTTTCTCAAACTTTATCTTTATCAATCCTAAGTTTGCATCCTTTTCAGCAATAACAAAGAGAACCCCTTCATTCTTTGCCTTTGCAAGAAATATGATGTTATCAGTATAAAGGATTATTGAGGCATTTTCTTTACCAAAATTCTTTTTTATCTGATTTACAATCCTTGCTGACATTGCGCCGAATTTTTCTGCATCATAACCGTGGACAAACTGGCTATCAATAATAAAACCATCATAGGTTGCAAGACCAGCACCTAAAACTCTCGGAATTTTTGTAAGTTGTGATAATTCCATAATTTACCCCAGTATCTTTCTTATCTCTTCAATTATCTTGCGTGCATAAACAAAGACAAGCCCGGGTTTTGCCTCAGGTTTTGTTATTATGCACAAAAGCGATTCACCGGCAGTAATAACACATATCGTCTCATCACTCTTTTCAATTATAAATTTTTCTAAATTCCCGGCTTTTAAAAACTTGAAGGCATTGTCTGCATCATTGAATATCCCCGCAATGAGTGCACAGAGCTCTTCAATATCTTCCCTGCCTTTGTAATAACTCTGGATAAGCAAGCCATCGCGGGATAGTATAAACGCGCCTTTCACGGTCTTTATCTCTATCAATCTCTGCATCGGTTCATTGAGTGCATCAAAAGGACTCGGTTTTTCAACAACCTTTTCTTCTACAACTGGTTCAAGTCCGATCTCAGGAAGGATTGGTGTAACCTCTATCTCTTCAACTGCAGGTTTTTCCTGTGAAACTACAGGTTCCTGAACCTCGGGTTTGACCTCTTTTTCCACCCTGGCAGGTACCTCTTTCTGGGCAACTACCTCAGGTGCCTTTTCTGTTTTTTTCTCTTCACCCACAATTGGGGATCCAGGTCCTATCTTCTGAATGATTTCCTCAACTGGTAATTCCTGTGCAGGAATCTCTTCTTTTGGTATAGCAACCGTCTCCGGTGTAATGGCCTCAACTGGTTTAGCAGACTCAATCGGCATCGCCACTACTTCTTCCCTCTTAATTTTCGGTTTTAATAGTTCAAGTTCCTGTTTTGCCTCTTTATTTTCGGGATTGATTTTTAAAGTCGCCTCATAAAATGAGATTGCTTTTTCATAATCACCAAGTTTTTTGTAAATGTGGCCCAAATAGAGATTTTCACTCTCGCTCTCCTTTGCCTGGTCATAAATCTCTTCAAGGATTTTCAATGCCTGTTCAGTATCACCCTTTAAGTAATATGCCCTTCCTAAGATTATCTTGCCCAGTGTATAATTCGGATTTCTGCTCAAGCCATCTTTTAAAATTGATATTGCCTCATCTATCATACCAGAAGTCAAATAAACATCTGCCAGGGTTGCAAATATTAGTGCCTTGGAGTCCATTGCAAGTTCGTCAGGCATAATTATATCCCCTGTTTTAGAAACTCCATCATCTCCATTGTAATATTCAAACAATGGGTGATCTTGCTTGCCAGTTCTTCATCCGGACTCAGAAGCATTGCTTTTTTCCAGTAATTGCAGGCTTCATCAAACTTTCCCTCCTGGACTGAAATAATTCCAAGATTATAATAGGGAACCGGGCTTGAAGGTTCAAGTTCTACTGCCCTTTCAAAAAATCCTCTTGCCTTTGAGCGATCATTCTCCTCGAGGTAGTATAAACCTGCAGATACAAAGAAATCATAAGTTTCTGGCATTTCTTTTTCCAGAAAATCAAGGTAAGGTTTTGAACGTTCCAGATCCTTTTTCTTCAGATATATGTTTAAAAGCCCAAGATTCACTGATAAATCACCGGGATTGAGTTCATACAACCGATTATAAATTGCAAGTGCATCATTAATTTCATTCAAAGCAAGATTGATTGAAGCAAGTTCTTTAAGCCATTCAATATTATCGCTCTGTATTTTCAAAAGATTTTCATACTGCTCCTTCGCCTGCTTTAACCTGCCGAGGGATTTCAACATTCCCGCAAAACTTAAGATAGATTCAATATTGTCAGGGTGTCTTTTTGTAAAGGACTCAAGTTGATTTAGTGCATCATCTATATTCCCTGCCTGGAATAATATTTTGGACTTTAAAATCACTGCCTCACTCATCTCGGGCACAAGTTTCAAAGCCTCATCAATCATAGAAAGTGCTTTTTCAAAATCATTCTTCTTCAAATAGGATTCTGCCTCCTGAATATAATCCTGAGGAGTGGGAACCTCAAGTGTAGGGAAAAATTCCTCAACTTCTTCCTTTATCTCCTTTTCAAATTTTTCTTCAACCTTTGGCGGTGTATAATAAAGCCCAAATTCGTATAATTCACGTGCAAGGGCAATTCTAAATTTATCCTTTTCATAATTGGGTTCAATCTCCATACCCCTGCGGATGTTTGATAAACCCTCTTCAAATTGACCGATCTTCATCAATAAGAATCCTAAATTGTAATATGCACCTGCATAATTTGGTTGCACATTAATAATATTTTTGAACAATGTTAATGCCTCTTCATCTCTACCGATCTCTGCATAAACAAGGCCTTTAAAGAAGTTACTATCTATTGTATCATCATTAAAAATCTTTAAAGTCTGCTCATAATCACCTTTTTTATAATAATACATACCAAGATTATAGCGTGCCTCCTCGCTCCCCTGGTCTGCAGCAAAACGCAGATTTTTCATCGCATCATCTATCTCGCCAGAAACGAGTTGGACCAGGGCGAGATTTGCATATGCCTGGATATATGCGTTATCAACTGCGATCGCCTTTTGAAAATATGATTTAGCCTGTTTATAATCGTGCTTTTTTAAATACACTACCCCAAGCCCATTAAGTCCTTTCGCGGACAAAGGGTCAAGTTCAAGGGTGCGGGAAAAGTTATCCATTGCATCATCAATTTTATTCAAAAATAGGTTCACCTCACCAAGCGCAGCAAACAATTCAGCATCATCTGTCCTCAATTTTAATGCCTCCTCAAATTCCCTGCGCGATTCAGTAAATAGACCTTTGTTCCGATATGTCATACCAAGATTGTAATGAACCTGGTATTCATTCACTGAACTCTTGGGTATACCAAGTTGTTCTTTTAGAAATTCAAGATAGCCTTTATGTTCTGTGAGTTCAATAGGAAGATTCGGTTCAAATTGGGCAAGGGATGGGTTTAACTGGATTGCCTTTTTTATCTCTTCTTTACCCTCCTTATGCATCCCTTTTTCACCATAGGCAAAGCCTAAAAAGAAATGGGCTTCAGCAGAAGAAGGATCAAGCATTATTGCTTCCTGGAAGTTTTTGATCGCAAGGTCAATAATCCCTTTATTAAAATATATCTCTCCAAGCAGACGATAACCTTCAGGGGTGATCTTTATTTCAAGACTCTTCTTTATCTCCTCAAGGGCATCATCATATTTTCCAAGACTCTTTAGAGTTATGCCGAGACCAAAATGTGCTTCATAGGATCCTGGATTAAAATCAAGGACTTTGCGATAGTATATTATTGCCTGAGAATAGCGATTCAGTTTTCTATATGTATCAGCAAGTTCCAGTGTCTTTAATTCATCAAATGGCTCAACATCTATACGATGAGCGAGTTCCTTAACCTTGTTGTCCAGTTTACCAGACTTTCTCAGAACAATTTCAAGATTATTCCTTGCAAGAGTGAAATTCGGGTCTATACTCAATGCCTTTTCCAGTTCCTGAATTGCCTCTTCATAGAGCCCTTTGTTATAATAGACAACAGCAAGATTGTTATGTGCTCCAGGGTCATTGTCAGGTATTCTTTCCGCAAAACTTTTTAATACTTTGTATTCTTCTGGTGATATCATATCAAATTTAATTTTTTCAACATAATTTCTAAACTTGAATTATCCGGTAACAATAGAAAATAGGCAGAAAGTGGTTTGTTAAAATCCCCAAAATCAAACTGGGTTTCGATACAAAAGATAAAATCCTTTTCATTACCAAACTCCACAATCACACTGGAAAGAACAGCACCAACCATATCCACTATCATACCCGGAACCGAAGGCAGGATTAAAAGCCCAAGCAATTCACCGAGTGCATTCATATATGAACAGGAGAGTATATTTGAAACCTCCTTTAGCAATGATTCCTGAAGTTCCACAGTTGATTCCTGACCTTCAGGCATTAAAAGTTTTGTAAGTTCCTGGGCATCTTCATATGGATAGATGAGAAGGGTCCTTCCAGTCAAGTCACCAAGGAAATATAAAAGCACAGAAGCAACAATATCATTGGGATCAGCAATCTTCAATATCACCTCTTCCAGATGGCCGGTATAAAGTTTTGGGACCCGTATCATTACCTTCTTACCAATAAGCTGGGATAAGGAGGTAGCTGCATGTCCACCGCCAATATTCGCCACTTCGGTCAGGGCATCAATCTGTTTCACTGTAAGATTTTTTGCATCAATCATCAAACCCCCTTGGATCCAGAATCAAAATGGGCTTGCCATCAGCATATATTGAACATCCGGAATATAGTGAAGAAGGCAGCAACCTATCAATTCTTTTAACAACTATTTCATCTTCATCTATTATTTCATCAACAATGAATCCTCTCTTTTTATCTTCATAATTGACCACAATAACTGATTTCTTCCCTTTCTTTGATACACAGTTCAATCTTTCACCAATCCGGATAAGAGGGAGTATCTGATTACGAAGTCTTAGTAATTCATGATGATAAACCCTCTGGATATCCTTTTCTTCAATATAGAATGTCTCCTGAACATAAGTCAATGGCAAGGCGAATCTCTGGTTATCAACCTCCAGGATAAATGCACGCATAACCGCAAGACTAATAGGGAGTCCAATGGTAAATGTGGAACCCTTCCCCTTTTCAGATATGATTTCCAATTCACCACCAAGTTCCTTTACAAATTTATTAACGATATCAAGCCCGATACCTCTCCCCGATACTGTGGAAACATCCTTCTTTGTAGAAAAATCCGGCCTTAAAAGAAACCTGTATAACTCATCGCTACTAAAATTTTTAGCCGTTGTCTGGTCAACCAAACCCCGTTCTACGATCAGTCTCCTTATCTCTTCAGGGTCAATACCCTTTCCATTATCTGTCACACTAATTCTAATGAATTCACGCTCTCTCACCGCACTCAGTGAAATCCTTCCACTTTTTTCAATTCCGTGGTCAAGGGCATTCCGCAAAAGGTGCATCACCGGTTCTTTAAGCACATCAATTATTGAACGGTCAACTTCAATTTCCCCCCCAGTAATCTCAAATTCAATCTCCTTACCCTGTTTCCTTGCCTCATCCCGAATCCATCTTGGAAAGAATTCAAATACAGTTGAGAGTGGTAGCATACGTAACCGCATCATCTCATCCTGGATTGCTGATATCAACCTCCCTGCAGTCTCACTTAAAACCTGTAATTCCAAATTGCTTGTTTCAGCACTAAGTTTAACAAGACGGGAACGAATGATGAGTAATTCGTTGACGAGATTAAATAAAGTGTCAATCTTTGAAATCTTGATTCTGATTTCACCAAGTTCTCCAATCCCTTCCCTTTCTCTTTTTAAAACTGGTTCTTTACCCTGCTTTATTTCATTACAGGCACTAAACAAATCACCGGCTGGAGGTAACTCAGTTCTATTTTTAAGACAATTTAAAAAACGACTCAAATAATCACTTACAATAAAAAGGAAATCAACGAGCCTCTTTTCTATAAAACCTGTCTTTTTAGGCTCAGTCAATAAATCTTCGGTTGAATGTGCCAAATTCCCGAGTTCTTCAAAACCCATTGTCTGTGCCATACCTTTAATGGTATGCAAAATTCTGAAAACCTCAAGGATTGATTGATTATTTCTATTATCCTTTTCAAGGGTCAAGAGTTGTTTTTCCAGTTCCTTTATATAGGATTCGGTTTCGCTGATGAAAAGGTCTAAATACTCTTCCATTTCCTATTTCTTCATTATGCGCTCAATAGACTCCAGAACCCTTGATGGCTGGAATGGTTTAACAACATAGTCTATTGCGCCTGCCTGGACCGCCTCAAGGACGAGTGCCTGTTGACCCATTGCTGAAACCATCAAAATCTTTGCTTTCGGATCAATCTTTTTTATCTCCTTAACCGCCTCAATACCACTCATATCCGGCATAATGATATCCATCGTTACCAGATCAGGCTTTAATTCTTTATAACGTTCAACCGCTTCCTTCCCGGTTGATGCTTCACCACAAACTGTATGCCCGCCCTTTTCTAAAATATCGGTTAGCATACGACGCATAAACATCGCGTCGTCCACCACCAGTATCCTCATTTAACCTCCTTTTTAATCAAACGCACATTAAATATCCAATCCTGTGCCTTATTTCCAAAAAGATTATCCATGCAAAAATAATTTTATCTTATTTTTTCAAAAAGTCAATATCTTATTGCAATACCCGTTTCAAATTTAGAATCAGGATTGGCTTCTCTTCGGTCTCATAGGCACCAAGGAAAAAATCCCTTTCTCTTTTTGTAGAGAGCAATTCTGAATTTTTATTTATCAATCTTTCATCAATCTTCTTTGTTCCAACAAGCCCATCCACCCTTAAACCTGCAACTCTCTCTTCATCCTCAACGACAAGCAAAATTTTGCTTAATTCCTCACCTGAGATGCCAAAGAGATTACGTAATGAGAGGATGGGCACAACCTCGCCGCGGATATTTGTTAGACCGAGCACGAATTCTGGTGCCTTAGGAACAGGAACAAAATCAGCAAGTTCAGTTACCTCACGGACCTTCTTTATATCTATCCCGATTAACTCATCAACAATTTTAAAAATAATCAAGGTATCCATTTTCAAGCAATAAAAAGATTACGAAACCTCACAAGACCGAATGGGTCCACCATAAATCCCTTTACATTCTTTTGGACCGCATAACAATCAACCCCATGGGAAATAAAGACCAAGAGGGCATTCTCTACTATAAAGTTTTCTATCTTACGATAGAGTTCAAGCCTTAACCTTGGGTTCTGCTCACTCCGGGCATTCTCAATCATCCTATCAAGTTCCTCATTGGCATAAAATGAGGTATTACCGCTTGCACCAAAGTTTTTTGAATGAAATAGGGTATGGGCAAAATTATCCGGGTCGCCATTATCCGAAACCCAGCCCCTCAAACTCATAATGCTATCCCCACTGTAGGTCTTATTTAAAAATTCATTCCAGGGAAGAGAATTTATTGTTAAATATATACCTATCTTTGCAAACGATTCCCTTATAAACTCTGCCCTTCTCAAAATATCAGCCCCTGCCCTGATATCAAGAACAAACTCTTCATCAATTCCGCCACCGAACCCTGCTTGGCGCATCAAATCCCTTGCCTTTTTGAGGTCATAAGGATAACCAATCAATTTATCATTAAACCCGGGTAAACCTGGGGGATATAAACCGTGTGCTGGGATTGCTTTACCTTTAAGGATTGTACGACAGTAATATTCCTTGTCCAGGGCATAATTCATTGCCTGGCGCACCGCCAGTTCAGTAAATGGGGTCTTCTTAGAAAAATTTATTGCCAGATATTGTGTTGATAGAACGGGCCCGCTGATTATCTCATCAGGAGAAAATTCCTGAAGCATATCCGCAGTCAAACTCATTATAGAAATGTCACCCCGTTTAAAAAGTTCAAGTGCCTCTTTATCATCCTTCACAATTTTTATTATACATTCGTCTATAGGAGGTCTACCATCATAAAAATCATCAAATGCCTCCAAAATTATCTCCTTTTCCTTTTCATAGGAAACGAGTTTGTATGGACCACAGCCAACTGGTTTATCAGGATTGAAATCTGCTGGGACAATGTCACAAACTCCACAGGCAAGATTTGATAAAAAGGGAACAAAGGGAAATTTAAGAAAGAATCTCATATGGTAAGGGTCTATCACTGCCATATCAGTGAGATATTCAATAAAAAAGGCGTTGGGCCCCTTTTTTACACGATTTAATGAGTGAACCACATCCTTTGCCTCGACCTCTACCCCATTGTGAAATTTTACTCCTTTCTTGAGATAAAAATCCCAGACCTTGCCATCTTCTGAAACTGCAAATGAATACGCGATGCCCGGAATTAGGTGATTTGACTGATCAAATGTATAAAGCCCGGTAAATATCTGTTCAATAACCTGGTGGCTTGTGGTATCAGTCTTGGTGGCAGGGTCAAGAACGATAGGATCCTCAATCGCCCGTAATACGAGTTTTTTCCGTTCAGTTGTAATCACATAGACTTCCTTCTGATACCCATCTATAACTGCCTTTATCTCTCTGGTAAGATTCTCATTTAATTTTACTGTCTTACTATAGGCATTAAAATTTTCTTCAATATTCAGGAACTGCTCTTCAAAATTGCGATGATGTTCACCGAGCATACTGCACTGATTAACCATTTCACTGGTTGAACTGAACATTTCCTGTGTTAGCGAAGAAAGATTTTCAAGAACCCGGCTATTCTCACTCATTGCTTCTATTGAAATATTCAATGCATCTTTACCCAGTTCAACGTCGCCTGATGCTTGAATAAAGCAAGTTATAAGATGCCTGATATCTTTTAAAATTTGTTCCTCAATTATACCGATGTTTGAGATAAACTCCGAAGACCTTATTGATAAAGATTTTATTTCTCCTGTAACAACGCCGAGTGCCTCAGCATATTTGCCACTACGAGCACTTTCAATTCCCGCATATAATCCCAAAAGACGGGAACGTTCAGCGATCTGCCTTAACTCTTCCAATGGATTTTCAACACGATTAATCAATTTTTTTAGCTTATAAGATTTCTCGCTCAATGAATTGAGGAGTTCTCCAATATCAGTATAAAAGTTTTTTGCTCGATTGAGTGTTTCTATCGCAAATGCATTGGTTTTTACCCATGACTTTATTTTATTTGAAATCAAATTTATTATTTCATTCAGATGTTTCGCTTCTGATATAAATTGCAGTATAAATCTTTCCGATGTGTGAATATCAAGTTTTTTTAATAATCTAAAAGAATATTCTTCAAACCTCGGTTCGTTCTCAAGGATCTTCCTAAGCATATTATAAAATAAATAGAAATTATGTTCTTCCCCTGCATTTAGCAGGCTATTCTTTATATTATTAAGATGCTGGAAGAATGCCGAATAAAACATTTCTGTTGCTGCTGACATCCGGGTAATGCTATAAATTTCATTAAGATGCTCAGATAATTTCTTACTCTCGCTCTGGAGATTATCATACAATTCCTTTTGCACAGTAATACTATTAGAAATCTCTTTAATGGTATTTTCAATGTAAGGAACAAGATTGAGCAATTCACTGTTAATATTTAAAAACTTATCGGAAATTTCTTTTAAATAGAGGATAATATCCTGAATTTTTTTCAGGTCATCGTTCAGTTCGTCTATATCTTTGAGAAAAAGATGGGAAATTTCCGGAATGATTTTTGCCTGTGTGCGGGCACCGCGAACGAGATTCGTCATCTCTCTGGCAATTACTTCAAACCCTCTCCCCTCACGACCTGCATGGTATGCTGTGATACCTGCATTGCGTGAGGCAACCTCTATTGATTCTGAAATATAATTTATATTCTGAATAATCTTTGCAAGTTCTATCGCACCATTCTGAATCTTTTTTAAAACATCAGAAATATTATTCAAATCCAAACTAATCTTTTCCGAAATTGATATTGACTCTGTAAAATTATTAATGCTCTTCTTGAGTTGTTCGCTCATCCTTTTTATTTCACTATCAAATACTTCAATCCCTTCAAGAACAAGTTCCACTGATGCTGAAAGATTATTAAATCTTTGCTTTATTTCAGTTAAGAGGTCTGAGTTTAATAAAAGGGAATTATCTATCCTCTGCCCAATCATTAGAAAATTCTGAAAATTACTATCATACTGGGTGAATAAAGGCTTAAGTCTTCCCGTAATTTCATCAATCAAATGGCTACCCATAGCAATTTAATTTTATTAAAATTTTGATAGTTGTCAATCAAAATTTAACTGTATAAAAATAGCAATATAACACCAAAAAGTGTTATGAAAGTTCCCACTATTGCCCGGATAGTTATTCTTTCCTTAAAAATCCAGTAAGATAGTGGAATTAGTATGACCGGCGGTAATGCCATCAGGGTGGATGCGATACCGATATAGGTATGCTGGATTGCAACAAGGGAAAGCCAAACTCCAATAAATGGTCCAAAAAATGCTCCACCAACAATTGCTATAACTGCCTTTTTGTCCCGGAATATATTGACTGTTTTGCCTGCCTCGCCCTGGATTATTGCAATGAGCCAGATAAATAATGCACCAGACATTAGCCTAATTTGATTACCTGAGAGTGGGGTAAAATTATTGTAGATGAGTCCCTTCTTTGAGGCAAAATACCCGAGCGCCTGACAGAATGAGGCAGATAGCCCACAAAGGATACCCATAAAGAATTTTTTATCATTTGAATTTTCTGCTTTCTTTTCATAGAGCACCATCATAATGCCGAAAATTGTGATAATTATACCCAGTATCTCTGATAAACTCAATAACTCTCTAAGAAAAATCCAGGCGATGATGGTTCCAAAAACTGGCGAAAGAGACATTAACAGCATCGTCAAACGGGGACCGATGAGAACATAACCCTTGAACAAAAAAGTGTCACCTATGGTGAAACCAATCAAACCAGAGATACCAAACCAGAACCAGTGGTATAAACGGGCATTTGCAGGAATGAGTGTGTGAAAGGTTATCAAGTGTGCAATCATCAGCAAGACCATACCGACTAATAAACGAACGCGATTTACCTCGTTTGAGCCAACCCGGCGTGAGGCAATTGTGAAGAATATTGAACCAAAAGACCAGCAAAATGAAGTGCCCAGGGCAGAAATCTCACCGAGGTATCTGGTTATTAATTGGAACATTTCTTTTAGAATAACAAAATGCCAGGGCGCAGAATCGAACTGCGGACACCCGGATTTTCAGTCCGGTGCTCTACCAACTGAGCTACCCTGGCAAACTTAACAATTATATAAAAATTTCACACAAAGTCAATAGTTAACTCTATCTCTCCTCGCGGATTGCTCCAATGAGTTCCTCAATTAAATCATATATTGTAATAATTCCTGTGATATTGTCTTTTTCATCTTTAACAATTCCAAGATGTTCACCTCTTTCTTTCATTCGCAAAAATACCTGCATACACCTTTCATCTTCATTTACGTAAAATGGTCTCCTCAAATTCAGTTGCCCGGTGAAAAAATACTCTTTAGTATTGATTACACCAATAACAGTTTTATTTTCCTCATCCCAGATAGGTATGTATCTGAATAATTTTTTTGACTCCAGGCAGAATCTCTGAAAATCTTCACCCTTTTTACATGTTAACGCCATCGTTATTGGCACCATAATTTCAGAAACCGTTCTTCTTGAAAAATCAAATAATCGCGCGGCAAGCAAACTTGTATCTTTCTCATATTCGCTGATTGCAAAGACTATGTCCTGATGCCTTAAGAGCACAGTCTTTGAAGGACCTTTGAAAATATTTGCAAGCATTTCACTTATCCCGGAGAATAAATAGACAATTGGAGCAAGAAAAATGCGAAGAAGATATACAATTCTTGCTGTGATATTCAATGTCTTCTCAGGATATATAAGCGCAATAGACTTTGGCAATAATTGACCGAATATTAAAGAGATAAAGGAAAGGATAATCGTGGATAAAAATACCCAATTCTCGCCAAAATTTTTTACAAAATATAATGCTGAAAGATTAGATGCAATCACAATTAAAAAATCCTCACAGACGAGAATGGTTGAAAAGAATTGTGCTGGCCTATCAAAAAATTTCTTAGTTATGAGTGCCCAGGTTCTCTTTTCATCTGCTTCATAAAGAACCTTTGTCTTATCAATTGATAGAAAACTAGTCTCCGATGCAGCAAAAATGCCGATAAGTAATACCAATAATAGAGAGATAAGGAGTAACAGCATATCAAGGTTCTGGAATTTCACCAAATAGGTATTTAAATACATCAGCGAGAGTTAGAATGCCAATGAAGGTATTGTTCTGATCAGTTACCACGGCGAAGTGAACACCCTTTTTTCTAAATTCTCCAAGTAACTCATCAATTGGTTTATTTTTAAAAATGTAGAAAGGCGTGCGCATTATTTCGGTAATAGGCGTATCAGGTGGCAGTTTCTTCAGTAACAAATCTTTTGCATATAACACACCAACCACCTTATTATTATCAAAGACGCAAATTCTTGAATGTCCGGTTTTCTTTATGATCTGCATAGCCTCACCAACCTTCATCCCCTGGTCAATCCCAACTACTTTCTGTGCAGGAACCATAATCTCTTCCACCAGCGTCCTGCCAAACCTTAATATTCTGTATCCAAGTTCTACTTCTACATCATCAATGATTTTTAACTTTTTAGCCTCAAATAGCATCTGGGTAATATCTTCCTCAGAGATATGAACAACCCTCCTGCGGGGCAAAATAAGATGGACAAGAACATTTGTTGCCCGGGTAAAAGGAAGGGTTATTTTGTTTAAAATCTCTATGACTATTCCAAAATTCAGACTAAAAAACTCTGCATTATTCAGGGCGATCGTCTTAGGGGTGATTTCACCGAACACAAGAAGGATAAAGGCCATCAAGAAGACTTCAATAATGTAGAAGAAAATTGGGTGAAGTCTGTGATTTAGCAGTATCTCACTTATCATAACTGTTGCAAGGGATGATGCTCCGATATTTACTATATTATTCAATAAAAGAAGTGTTGAGAGGGTCTCACCTGATTTCTCCTTTAAACGTGCAAGGCATCTTGCTCCCTTTGCATTGTCAAATACCAATGTTTTTATCCTGAACTTACTGATTGAAAATATTGCAGACTCCATACCCGAGAAGAAGGCACTAAAGAGAATAAGGATTAACATCAAAATCAGATGGGTTGTCATAATTCAAAAAGTCTTCAGATTAATATCTTTTCAAGATACTCCTGAACCTTTTTATTCATAATTTTTTCATCTTTTTTTGTTAAATCATCATAACCGACGATATGGAGCAATCCGTGAGCAAGATAATAATAAAAATCAAATAAATCTTTAACTTCATCATTTGAAATATATATCTCGCCAATTTCTCCGAGGTTGAAAGATATCACATTTGTTGTAGTGTTACGATAAAAAAACTGTCTATTTAAATTTTTAAGATATTGGGCATCAGCAATAATGACATTGAGTGTTTTTATATTATCTAAATTCTCTTTCTTTGCAACATAATTTACAAGTTTTTTTATAATTTTGTATGAAAATCCTTTTGCCTTTGCTAAATTAAACACTTCTATCTTGATTGATTTCTTTTTCTTCTTCATAATCAATCCTTGGATGGAATACTCCTAACATTATAGGGAGAAATGCAGTTTTGATATGTTCAAGATCAACACGGCTGATAGGTGAATCATCAAGTTGTCCTTCATTGAATTTTTTGTCAAAATTTTCTTTCAATATTTTCTGTATCTTACTAACCGTGATATTCTTCTCTGCCCTTGCTGCTGCCTCAATTGAATCAGCGAGCATTACAAGGGCGGCTTCCTTGGTTCTGGGTTTTGGACCCGGATAATTGAAAATTTCTTCGCTTACTTTTTCTGAAGAATGGAGGGCTTTCCGATAGAAACTTTCTATACGGGATGTTCCGTGATGTTCTTCAATAATTGATAAGATTTTTTTAGGCAGTTTCATAGCCTTCCCCATTTCTACGCCATCTTTTACATGCGAGATTATTACAAGGGCACTCATCTGAGGCTTTAAATTATCGTGCGGATTCTTTTGCCCAATTTGATTCTCTATAAAATACTCAGGTTTTTTAAGTTTTCCGATATCGTGGTAATAAGCACCAACTCGCGCAAGTATCGGATTGGCACTAATCGCACGCGCGCCCGCTTCAGCAAGATTTCCGACAACTACTGAATGATGGTATGTGCCCGGGGCATTAATTGACATTTCCTTGAATATCGGCAGATTCAAATTTCCAAGTTCAAGTAAGGTAAAATCAGTTGTGAAATCAAAAATTCTTTCCAGAATGGGCAGGAATATTGCAAGGCATACAACACTTATAAAACCATTTATTACACCCGATCCAACATTCACTATAACTACACCTGAGCGGCTTAAATAGTTATCAATAAATATAATTGTAATAACATTTACCAGACTGAGATATAACACCGGGCGATATAATAGATATCTGCTTTTTAAAGATTGAACAGCAATACCCGCAGCGATACCATTTACTAATAAGAAAATAAAAACAGGAAGCGAATTATACATAACACCAAAAATGGCACCTAAGATAATAGCAAAAAAAATTCCAGTATAGTAATTAAAGAACAGGGAGAAAAGGAACACAAAGAATGCTGCGGGTAAAATATAGATTGCCTTCAACTCATAGGTTATTTTACCTATCGCCAGGTATACGACTATCAAAGAAACTATAAAATAAAGATTGCGGTCCTCAAAAAAATTTGAATTCGTGAGGTGGCTGTAATAAATAAAAAACATATATAACCCAATAAGGAAAATATTATGAAATAAAAAATTTTTTAATATCTGCCAGATTCCATATGTTGAATATGTCTTTTCAAGGGCTGAAATCTTCTCAAGGGCAGTGCGATCCACCCTTTTATGCTTTTCAACAATCAATTCTCCCTTTAACACTTCTCCTTTTGTCTTCTTTACATTTGCAAATACTTCTTCAATTCTTTTTTCTGTTTCCTCCTTATTAAAGAGGATATTTGGTTTTAGAAAATATCTAATCAGGCTTCGGTAAACATCCGGGGCATTCATACTGAGTAAGCTTTCTACTTCAGCAACAGAATAAATCTCATCCACTGATATTACAGCCTCCTTATCTCCACGCGATACAATTAGAATACGATAGGGTAAAGATTTATCAGCAATGATTCCCTTTGATAGATAAAAACTTAATTCCTTTAACAATTTTTTGAGCACATATTTATAATTATTTTTTAACAGATAAAGGACAACATCTCTTGGCAATCCGTAATTCTTTTGTATAAGATAAATAATACTGTCATTAGAATATTGATTTTTGAGAGTATCAATTATCGTTTCGAGTTGGCTTATAGCAGATTCAATATTTTGTCCCACCGCAGGTTCATAATTATAGACTGGCGGGAGCCGTCTGGCTATAGCATTTCTTTCTTCAGTCAGTTCCTCTTCACTCTTCGGAACAATAAAATCATAAGGTGCAATAATATCCTCATTAGCAATCTCACCTTCTTTGAGATTGAATCGTTTACCACCGATTGGCGGCAAAAAAATTAGGTTGAAGTATATCGCTACTCCGAGCAGGACTAAATATTTATACAGTATTTTTATTTTCATAAGCCTTTATTATTTCCTGAACGAGTCTATGCCGAACCACATCCTTTTCATCAAGATAGACAAATTTTATCCCCTTAATATGAGATAGTAGATGTTGAATCTCAACGAGACCGGATATAACATTTGGTGGTAAATCAATCTGTGTTATATCACCGGTTACTACAACTTTTGAACGCCAGCCCATCCGGGTGAGGAACATTTTCATCTGCATTGTGGTAGTATTCTGACCTTCGTCAAGTATGATAAAGGAATCATTAAGGGTTCTCCCCCTCATATATGCAAGTGGAGCAACCTCAATGACTTTCATATCAAGATACTTACGGATACGTTCATAGGGTAGAAAGTCATTAAGGGCATCAAAAAGAGGTCTTAAATACGGATCAACCTTCTCCTCCAAGGCACCGGGTAAGAAACCAAGGGATTCCCCGGCCTCAACCGCGGGGCGGGTAAGAATAATACGTTCAACCTTTTTTTCCATTAGATAAGAAACTGCCTTTGCAACGCCAAGATAAGTCTTCCCAGTTCCAGCAGGACCAATGCTTATGACGATATCAAACTCATCAATCGCTTTCAAATATTCAATCTGCCCTTCACTTCGGGCACGAACTGTCCGTTTTGGGGTTATTACTGAATCGCGGTTTTCTGTATCTTTCATCTGTTCATCGTATCTTGGAATTGTGAATTGCTTCGGATATGATTTGAGCACTTCCAGCAAAAAAACCTTTGCCCTTTTTACCTTCTCGTTTGAGCCTTTTAGATAAATTGTATCATTGCGAAATGTCACTATAATTCCATACTCGTTCTGAATATATCTTAATAATTCATCCTGCATACCCAATATGTATGCAGGATCATAACCACTCAGCGGTATTGCTATTCTCAAGGGTGTGCGCGGAAAATTATTATAGGGGAGGAGTTAAGAACCCCTCCCGCTTTGCTACTCATGTGGAATTACGAGTTTCTGATTTGGATAGATTAAATCAGGATCTTTAATTTTGTCTTTATTTGCCTCGTATATCTTACGCCAGCTTTTCGCATCCGAATATATTGAAAGATACGAGGCAATAAGATTTAGATAATCTCCGGGAGCCACAATATAATAGTCAACCGTCGGGATGAGCAGAACCATTCCTGGATATATGAGGTTTGGATTCTTTATCTTATCATTATTAGCCTCGTAAATCAATCTCCATTTTTTGCCATCGTTATAGACATTCCGCATACTCGCAATTTTTGAAAGCCAATCACCCTCAACAACTTTATACCTACCATACTGGCACTTTTTCCAGGTCTCTTTCAACTCGGCAAGTTTATTTTTGAGTTCATCACGCCTTGATTCAAGGTTTGAAATCTCTGCCTTCAATCCTTCAATTTCGGATTGCAGCGTTGATATCTTCGCCTCCACCTCCTGAAGTTTGGCTTTTACATTTTGCAACTCTGCCTGTGCCTGTTCTTCAGTCAACTTTTCCTGGGCAAAACCCATAACCCCGGTAATCAACAAAAGGAAAGATATAATGACAGGAATTCTCTTCATTTTACCTCCTATTTCTTTTTGCAACGGGTATCAATCTTTGTCTGAAGGGCACCAACCTCTGACTGTAAATTTGCAATCTCCTGTTCTAATGTCGCCTTCTGTGAGAGTAATTGAGCCTTCTCAGCCTCAAGTTCACCAAGCCTTGCCTCAGCCGATTGGAGCGCTGTGCGTGCCTCGTTCAAGGCATCCATTGTCTCCTTCTTTGCCCATTTTGGACCACAACCAACAAGAAATAGGGCAATGAGAAGGAAACCCAATAGTTTTTTCATAAAACCTCCTTCTTGCATTAGCATATTTAATGATATATAAATTTAATAAAAAGTCAAGCCTCAATTTAATTTTAATTCTTATTGACTAAGGAAGTGTTTCTGGATATAATATAACCGAGGTTGCTATGGAAAATATCAAAAAAACTCTTGATGCCCAGGGACTTTCCTGTCCTATGCCTATCGTAAAATTGTCCCAGGCAATGAAGGA
>Ga0207433_10006930_pt1 | contig 19274 bp, 19 predicted proteins | sample YelNatPaOPGAMG01_FD_187559 | JGI IMG/M metagenome (GOLD analysis project Ga0207433, IMG submission 187559) | Hot spring thermophilic microbial communities from Obsidian Pool, Yellowstone National Park, USA - OP-RAMG-01 (SPAdes) (version 3) | ecosystem: Environmental > Aquatic > Thermal springs... | reverse complement strand
AGAGAAAAGCAAATAGTTTTTTAGTTTGGTTATAAATTGGAAATTTGTATTATCTTAAAATCTCAAATGCATCGTATTTTCTCGTTATTTTTTCCCAGCGCTCTTCAACGCGCTCAACGCTTGCTGCTGGAGGACCAACCTTTACTTTCTCAATGAGTTTCTTTAGCTTTTCCTCTTGGCCTTGTGCGATGATTTCAACACTGCCATCTGGCATATTGCGCACATAACCTTTAAGGCCAAGCGCTAAGGCCTCTTTTTGGGTATATGCCCTAAAGAAAACCCCTTGAACAATGCCATAAACCCTAAGATAAACCTGCCTTTCTTGATGCATAAAAATATTTTGAAACAAAGCATTAAAAATTTTCAACCGCATTCTTATGAAAAGAATTTCTGCTTTGAAGCAACAGGCTTTAAACTAAACATTTAAATTACTTGTGCTTTATTTTAGAAATATGGTTTTAAAGGAGATTAGGATTCATGGAAGAGGAGGCCAAGGAGCAGTTACGTGCTCGCAGGTACTTGCCGTAGCTGCTTTCAACGAGGGCAAATACTGCCAGGCATTTCCAAACTTTGGTGTTGAAAGGCGCGGAGCGCCTGTTGAGGCCTTTGCAAGAATTTCAGACAAGCCAATAAATGTGCGCAACCATGTTTACGAGCCTGATTATGTGATTGTGCTGGACCCAACGCTTACTGCAAGCGTTGATGTCGCTGCTGGATTGAAAAAAGATGGCATCATCTTGATAAATTCCAATAAGCCTTCAAAAGAATTTAAATTCTGCAATGAGGCAAAGGTTTTCACTGTGGATATGAACAAGGTCGCAATGGAAATAATAGGAAAACCATTTGTCAACATCATCGCATTGGGCGCTTTTGCTGCGCTGAGTGGTGAGGTAAAACTTGAGAGCATCTTTAAAGCAATAGAGCAAGAATTTTCCCAAAAAAAGGATGTTGGAGAGCTAAACAAAAAGGCTGCAGAAAGGCTTTACAAAATGGTTAAAGGTGAATGAATGAAAGCAAACAAATGCGATCAGAAAAAGATGGAATTTACAATTGGAGCGGTCATAAAGGAGCCTGGCTCAACAATAAAAAATAAGACAGGTGGCTGGCGCACAATGATTCCAATTCTTGACCAGAGCAAATGCGTAAAATGCGGAACATGCTGGATGTACTGTCCAGAGGGCGCGATCAAAAAAGGCTCAAAAGGTTTTACAATTGATTATGATTACTGCAAAGGCTGTGGCATATGTGCAAATGAATGCCCAGTAAAGGCAATAAGGATGGAACTTGAGAAGAAATGATTCTAGAAAAGTTTCTATTGGAAGGTTTGGGAAAATTTTTATGGTGAGCTGCTATGCCTGAAATGGTTGTTGAAACGAGTAAGGCTATTGCGATTGCCGTTAAGCTCTGCAAGCCAAAGGTTATACCTCTTTATCCGATAACACCGCAAACGCACATTGTTGAAAATCTTGCCGAAATGATAAACAATGGCGAATTAAAAGCTGAGCTGATACATGCAGAATCAGAGCACAGCGCTTGCTCTGCATTGCTTGGTGCACAGGCTGCAGGCGTAAGAACCTTTAGTGCAACATCATCGCAAGGCCTAGCCCTGATGTTTGAGATACTTCCAATTGTCTCTGGAAATCGCATGCCAAGTGTAATGGCTGTTGCAAATCGCGCTTTGAGCGCACCAATTAACATATGGAATGATCATAGCGATGCTGTAAGCGCAAGAGACCAAGGTTGGATTCAGTTTTATGTTGAATCAGCCCAAGAGGCAATTGATGCTACAATACAGAGCTATAAAATCTGCGAGGACCATGATGTCCTTTTGCCAGGGATGGTTTGCCTTGATGGCTTTACTCTCAGCCATGTTTATGAACGCACATATGTGCCAGAGCAGCATGAGGTTGATGAATTCTTACCTGAATACAAGCCAGTAACAAAGCTTGACCCTTCAGAGCCTCTCACAATTGGGCCTATTGCATTTCCAAATTCATATATGGAATTTAAAAAGATGCAAAATGATGCAATGCTTGCTGCAATTGATAAAATAAAAAAGGTGCACAATGAATTTGCAAAAAGGTTTGGCAGAAGCTACGGCGATGGCCTCATTGAGCTCTACAGGATGGATGATGCTGAGTATGCCCTGCTTGGAATGGGAACATTGGTAAGCACTGCACGCGACGTTGTTGATAATCTGCGCGAGAAAGGAATTAAAGCAGGCCTTATCAAGTTGCGCTGTTTAAGGCCTTTCCCAAAGGAAGAGCTAAGGAAAGCAACAGCAAAGCTAAAAGGGCTTGCAGTAATTGACAGACACATCTCTGTTGGATATGAAGGCCCGCTTTTCACAGATGTAAAATCAGCGCTATTTGGCAATGACATTAAGATAATAAATTTCATCGCCGGCCTTGGCGGCCGCGATATCACAAGAAAGCATCTTGAATCTGCATTTATGGACTTAAAGGATGGCAAGAATGGAAGGTGGCTCTTATGATAAGAGGTTTGCCTGAAGAAGAATACTTTGTCTCAGGTCATAGGGCCTGTGCAGGCTGCGGCTCTGCAATTGCAATGAGGCACGTTACAAAAGCTGCAGGCAAAGATACTATTGTGGTGCAAGCAACAGGCTGCATGGAGGTTGTAAGTACGCCTTATCCAGAAACTGCATGGCGCCTGCCATATATTCACGGTGCATTTGAAAACAATGCAGCAATTGCCTCTGGCATTGAGCGTGCGCTAAAAACACTAGGTAAAAAATATAACATACTTGTACTTGGTGGAGATGGTGCCACATTTGACATCGGCTTTGGCGCACTTAGTGGCGCAATTGAAAGAGGCCATAATTTCCTTTATGTCTGCAACGATAATGATGCTTATATGAATACAGGCATACAGAGAAGTGGTGCAACACCAAGATATGCACATACAACAACAAGCCCTGCTGGAAAGGTTATACCTGGCAAGATGGAATGGAAAAAGCCATTGCCATTTATTATCGCTGCACACAGGGCACCATATGTTGCAACAGCAAGCATTCATGACATTCCAGACCTTTATGCAAAGGTGAGAAAAGGATTGTCCATTGAAGGTCCGTGCTATCTCCAGATATGTAGCCCATGCGTGCCCGGTTGGGGCTATGACTCTGCAAAAACCATTGAGATTGCAAAACTTGCAGTTGAAACAGGCGCATATCCTCTTTATGAGATTGAAAATGGAATTTTAAAAATAACACACCATCTAAAGGAGCGCAAGCCAATAGAAGCTTACTTGAAGATGCAGGCAAGATTTAAGCATTTAAGCGCGGAGCAAATAAAGGAGATTCAGGCTACCGTAGATGCTGAATGGAACCACCTCCTAGAGCTTGAGAAAAAGCAGTGCAGATTTTACTGATTTTTTCCCTATTTATTTGCTTGTTTTCTGATTCTCCAGTGTTTTTTTAGCAGAGCATATCTCAACTCGTTTTGCCATTTGCCGCATTTAAATCTCGATTCCCTTGAAAGGCCTTCATAGATGAAACCATGCCTCTTGAGAACCTTTTCCGATGCAGTATTACCTTCAAAAACATTTGCATGGATTCTGTGAAGTTTCAGTTTTGTGAAGCCAAAATTAAGCATCAGCTCGACTGCTTCGCTCATAAGGCCTTTTCCCCGGTATTTTTTTCCTATCCAGTAGCCGAGCTCAGCATCTTTGTTCTCGAAATCTACCTTAAAAAGGTCAACAATGCCAATTACCCTATCTGAATCCTTAAGCGCAATCCCAAAAGCATATCTTTTCCCCCTTTTTAAATAGTAAGATGCCTTTCTAATGAGCCTGTCTGCCTCTGCCCTGGGATAAGGCCTTGGTATGCTTATGGCCCATCTGTAAATTTCCACATCCCTTGCATTTTCATAGATGCTTTCTGCATCAGAAGGCCTAAGCTTTCTTATTCTGATTCTTTTGCCCTCGTAGCAAAAAGCATCTTTTTTTGGCATACACAAATAGCCAAGGCAAAATCTTTTAATCCCTCGCTACATTTATTAATAGCGGGCAAGTGGATTTTTGAGAAAAAATCCAACCAACTCTCTTAGCAGCAGCTTGCCCGCAGCTATTGTTATTTAGCTTATTTTTAAATTGGAAAAATAGAAATGCAAACGATATAAAAAATAGCCTTTGTGTTGCTGCTGCTTGCTGCAGATGCTTTTGCCTGCTGATGCTAAAAATATCAGCCAAGACTTGTGCTATGCTTATTTTTGCAGCGCTCAGCTCTATGCTTACATATCTAGCTCAAATCTTTTTCTATCTTGCTTATAGCTGGGCCTTTGTTGCCCAAATATTTTGAATCCTTCCTTTTGTTGTAAGGCACCTCGCTTTGGCTCGTAAGTGTTTCAAAGGTAAGCCTGCATATCTTCATCCCTGGCCAGAGCTCAACAGGAACCCTTGCAATGTTTGTCATCTCAAGCGTGATGTTTCCTTCAAAGCCAGGATCAACACTGCCTGCTGTGGAATGCACAATTATTCCTAAGCGGCCCAAAGAGGAACGGCCATCAAGCCGAGCCATAATGTCTGCTGGAAGCTTAATGTATTCTCTTGTTACGGCAAGCGCAAATTCGTTAGGGTGCATTATAAAAGGCCTGCCCTTTGGGATTTTTATGAGCTCTGTAAGGCTCTCGCTTATCCCATTTTTTGTATCTATGTGGGTGACTTCGCTGTGCCTAAAAACCCTGAAGCAATTGCCTAGCGTTAGGTCAACGCTTGCAGGGCCAATGTTTTCTTTTTTAAGTCCTTTTATAACAATGCGTTTTTCTCTTAATGCCTTTTTTATATCCCTATCGCTTAGGACAGTCATGGAGATCACATTTAAGCATTTTGCCCTCAAAATGTTTAAAAACAATAGCCAGTGCAGCATCAGATAAAGATGTTTGGCTTGCCTTTTACCTGGTTTGCTTATATCTTTCTTTTAGCTGCTCCAATAAATTTTTCTTAAAATTCAAAAAATATTCTCTTGGCACTGAGCCAGCTGCAGCAGGCACATGGCCTCCTGCACTTGCATTTGGAATGCCACGCACTGCATTTTCCAGAAGCTCATTCATCGCAACCCTGAAATCCTGCCTACGTGCTGAGAATTTTATTGTTCTTTCGCCCAAGTCCTCTGCAATCACAACGGTTTTGTTTGGCAGCTCCTTTGTGATTATATCAATGAGCGCTGACTTTATGCTTGCACTTGGCTTCATATGGAAGAAATAGAGCTCAATTTCTGGGAAGTGCTCTGCGCTTTTGTAAAATTCTTTTTTCCAGTGCATGAGCTGTCTTTGCAATTTTTCGCGCAGAGCATTAAGTTCATGCTTTAAAATATGCTTTGGGTCTGATAGCATGAAAAGCTCAAAAAGCTCTGCAAATCTTTCAGGCGCAAGAATCTTTACCGCATCTATCAAGCTAGCAATCTCTTTCATTTCCTCAACGCTGATGTTTGCTTTTTTTGCAGCCTCGTCCACAAAGGATTGCCATTTGGCGTAACCAAAATCACCGATTATGCCTATGCTAGGTATCCAGGAATATTCGCTCATGTTTACAATGCCTGAGCACAGATCAAAGCACAACTTGCTTGCAGCATAGCTGCTTGGCTCAATGGTGCTTAGCATTTGTGGCTTTATCAATATTGTTTTTTTAGAATTCAGGTCTTTGTAAATTTTGTGATGATCTATGATAAGCACATTTGCTTTTTTCTCAAGCAGCTTTATTACATGCATCTCTGCATCTGCTGAAAGATCAAGAAAAATCAAGTGCTTAGCGCCAGATGAAAGCTCTTTTGCTTTAGCTATCTCATAGCTCTCAAGGGCAATTGCCCTGCATGGCTCCTTGCCCAATTTTTCCATAGCTTTTGAAAAGGTTATGGCAGCACATAAGCCATCGGCATCGCTGTGATAGAAAATAATGCATTCTGAAAGCTCTTTCATGAATCTCTTGAACCTTAGAACGTTATCCATAAGCACCATTCTCGGCATTTTTGGCTTGATATAACTTTAAAATAAATAACCTATAAATTTAGATATTGTTGGGTGCTGGTAGCATAAGTGATAACATTGGCTGAGCTACATAAGGGGGATGTTGCAATTATTTTGCAGATAATCTCAAATATGCTGCGTTTTGTAGGCATCAGCATGCTTGTTCCTGCAATAGTTTCGTATTTCTATGGCGAACTTCTCTATGCGCAGCTATTTTTTGAAATGGCCATAATACTCATCGTTGTGTTTTCAATTTTGTATTCAATTCTTGGTCATCGTGAGGCAAAATTTAAGCATGCGGTAATAGCGATTGCGCTTGGGTGGTTCTTAGTAGGCCTCATAGGGATGTTCCCTTTTTTGCCTTTCGGCATGCAGCCAGTAGATGCATTTTTTGAAAGTATGTCTGGTTGGAGCACAACAGGGCTTACGATGATTCAGAGGCCTGAGGAGTTGCCATACTCGCTGAATTTCTGGCGAGGCTTTATTCAGTGGCTTGGGGGCTTTGGCATTGTGATTCTTGCATTGATGCTCTACGAAAGGCCAAAAACTGCACAGGAGCTATTTCACGCAGAAGGCAGGACAGAGGATTTCTACACAAATCTTTTTAAGATTGCAAGAATTATAGTTGGAATTTACTTGATTTACACAATTCTTGGCATAATCCTATTTTTAATCTCTGGCCTCAATCTTTTTGATGCAACAATACATTCTTTCACATGTATAGCAACAGGTGGCTTTTCGACAAATAGCGTTGGTATTGGCATTTATGGGCATGCTGCAATGGCCTCTGCAATCATTATAATGCTTGCAGGCGGCATAAGCTTTGTGTCACACCGCGAGCTTATGAAAGGAAACATCAAGGGCTTCTTTTCAAACCCAGAGGTAAAATTCCTCTTTGTAATTCTGATTTCATCAACCTTGCTGATTTTTTTAAGCTCTACAATTAAAGAGCAAATATTTGACCAATTTTTCTATGCAGTTTCTGCACTTACAGGTACAGGGGCGACAAGCACGCTTGCTGTCAATACGCTTCCGCCTGCAGCTGTATTTGTCCTGATTATGCTCATGGTTTGCGGCGCATGTTATGGCTCAACTGCTGGCGCGATAAAACTATGGCGCATACTCATTGTGTTTAAGGTAATTAGAAGGGAGATTTACAAGGCATTGCTGCCACAGAATGCTGTGCTTCCTATAAAGATTGGTGGCAAGACAATCCCTGATGAAAATGCCCTTAATGCAATAGCATATTTCGCATTGTATATAATGCTTCTGCTGTTTGGAAGCATAGTTTTCATGCTCGCTGGCTATGGCACAGTAGAATCAATTTTCACAGTTGCATCTGCACAAGGCAATGTTGGCCTAAACGTTATATCAGACGCGCGCTGGTTTGGCATGAATGCTGCTTTAAAAATCTTGCTTAGTTTTCATATGATATTGGGCAGGATGGAGATCATCCCTTTCCTTGTCATGCTCAAAAGCTTTGGGATTATAAAGAGGCCGTGATTGGATGATGAACATAATAATTGCAGGAGACTCCACGTTTGCGATAGAGCTCGCAAGGCTTTCTGTTGCAAAGGGCAACAGCAAGGTAATGCTTGTAATTAGGGATAAAGAAAAGGCAATGAAAGTTGGAAGTGAGCTCAGCGCAATTGTTGTAAATGGTGATGCGACGAATACTGCAACACTAGACGAGCTTGACCTTAAAAATTGCGATGTATTTGTTGCGGCAACAGACAGTGAAAAGGCAAATGTGCTTTCATCACTATATGCAAAAAATGCCGGGGCAAAGAAGGTCTTCATAAGAATTGAGAATCCAGATGCAGAACCTCTGCTTAAGAAACTTGGTTTCATTGCAATAAACCCAGATATCTTCGCTGCAAGATATATAGAGCTCATGATCACAAGACCTGCTGTTGCTGATCTGGTAACGCCTGGCACAGGAGAGTTCGATATGATTGAGATGCCGGCAATAGAAACAAAGCTTGAAGGTAAGAAACTTGGCAACGCAAGAGGCAAATATTTCACTGTAATCGCAACATACAACAAAGGCAATTATGATTTTTCAAAGGAAAAAACAATAGCATCTGAAGATACGCTCATACTCCTTGTGCCAGCAGGCAAGGAAAAGGAAGCTGAAAAAGAGCTGAAGTAAGCGCGAGGATTGCTAGAAAGCTGAGCGCAATATTTCTTTTTCAAGCAATTGGCATCAAATAGTTGAAGCAGGCGCAAAGATTACAAGAAATCTAAAGATTTGGCTTTAATGCATACTGCAACGAAACACACACTTTTTTTGATGGCAAGAACAAAGATGCTTAAAAACTAGAAATGCAGTAGAAATGTTTAAATGAATACTAAAATTGTTTCTTGGGTTTATAGCTTTGCTGGTGCAAAAATGCTAAAAGCCATATCTAGTACCAAAAACTGCTAGCTTATAAAAATTCTCCACTATTTTTGGTTTGATTTCCTGCAAAATTGGATGATGCCAAGCACAAATGCCACGGTAACAATTGCAACTACTGGCGTCTCTGGAGCGCCAACAGCAGCGCCCTGCTTAACTACGAAATACTTTTCTGCTCTGCAATTTGAACAGCGCTCCGATGCTGCATTAAGTTCATACTTAGCCACATAGTTGCCTATGTCTGTAAGCGGACCTACTGAAACTGCGCCAGAGTTGCAGATATAACTGCCTTCGTAGATTTTCTTCATTGCCCCAAGTGGATCATAATACACTTTCAAGGTGCCTTCAAGGTTCTTGTTGCATGTTGCGCTTATCTTTGCGCTCTCACCAGCAGAAATATCTGCTACTGAAAAGTCACGAATTGTTGCAACAGTGTAAGGCAATATCTGCTTTTGGCTGCTATTGCTTGCACCTTTATCATCTGTAACTGTTAGGGTAACAGTAAATGGACCATTGCCTGTGTATGTGTGCTGCGGGTTCTGTTCAGAGCTGCTTGCACCATCCCCAAAAGTCCACTGCCAAGAAATTATGTTGCCATCCGCATCTGTTGATTTGTCATAGAAGTTAACAAGTAAGGGTGTTAAACCTTCGTTTGGTATTGCTTCAAAGTTGGCATTTGGAGCTTGATTATTCAAATCAATTTTTTGGCACTCAGGACAAATGCAGGGCGGGCATTCTTGGCCAGTAACACACACAGGGCAGGTAGCGCTCGTTTCGCAGAAGTCTAAGCATTTGCCCTTGTAGCTGCCAGCACCTCTTATACGCTGGACAGCCACAGAAGATGAGCCGCTGAACTTGTTTCTTATCATGCATATGCTGTGGAATGAACTTCTGCTTAGGTAATTTAAGTCCAAGTCCTCTTGGGTTTTGAATGGGCCCTCAAACAGCGTATATGGAAGATCATAGTGATAAGTATCGCGATACCACTCAGGGGATGAGCCACTACCATTTACAGTATCTATGCCAACCTTGTTGTTCGAAAAGGTATTGTCCCTAAAATTTATATAACCATTCCTGCTCGCCCATGGAAGAAGGAATAATCTACTCCAACTCCTCCACCACCCCCTGTACCAGTCCAGCTCAGCATAGTCTGTTGCCATGGAGTAAATCCCAATCTCATTATCTTTGAAAGTATTACCAAACATAAAAAGCCAGCTACCGTTGGCATCCGCGTTGCTTATTCCTTGCTTGTTGTTTTCAAACACGTTGTTTGTAACATAGGCAGTTGTGCCCCACAAAGCTTGCATTTCAAGCCCACTATCGTTATCTTGGAACAAATTGTTTGATATCTCAAATTCCCCACGCGATAAGGATATCAAATCCCATAACACTCTAGAATCAGAACGCAGACACCCTTTGGTATAGCAATGATGCCCCTCGTACTCGTAGAAATACCAAAATGACGAATATAGATAATATCGGTACAATGTTACAGAAAGGGCAGGTTTGTTAGCCTGTTTAACACCTAAAAACTTGTTGTTTCTTATCTTCAGTTCGAGGTGCTCTCCATATATGGACATTGGCGTAGCTTTAAAGGTATTGCCAATTATGCCTGCTGCTGGTGCGGTTTTTCTTTTAAGGTACCATGACCAGTAATTATGCCAGTCATAATACCAATCATAATACCGGCATACCAAACTAGCAGAGCTGTCTTTGAATTTATTGCTAAAAATCTCAATAGAGCCTGCAAAATAACTCTCTAGCGAAGTTTTTTCAAAGGTGTTACCTATTAAGCTCAGCATGTAGTTGTAATCGCATACATCAAAGAATCTCAATTGCCCCCCCTGAATGTTATTGTCAACAAAGCTTAGCTTGCCAGGCGCATTTACGTCCCAGACACAGCCCCAATTACCGTTGCCATTGAACACACTTATGGTAGTATCGTCAAATTTATTTTTTGAGTAAACAACATTATATTCTAAATATGGGGAAGAACTCCATATATGGGTTTGGGTACCAACATAGGTTTTGTAAAAGTTATTGTTACTCAACTGAATACTTATACCTGATGAGTAATACGAATACAAACCAAGATTACCACGATTGAAATCGTTATTGGTTATACTGCCTTTAAATCTACCGATACTATAGTCTTCAACATCCAAAAAAGCGTCTTTAAACTTATTATTGGTCACTTCAAAGTTGACAGTCTTGGCAGCATAATTCCTATTCCTAATAAATATTCTGCTATTTGTGAACCTATTGTTTGAAATTTTGCAGCTATTGAGATCACCACCTTCAATCACATCATAAGTATAAATAACATCACCATTAGGATAAATAACAACTTGCCCTTCAAAATCGTTGTCAGTTAATTCCAATGTTTTGTTGGACAACATACAAAATGAGTACAACTGGAGACTGTTAATTTTATTGCCCACGAGTTTGATTGATAAAGAAGCCTTCTTACGATGATAATAATCGCTTATATATGCAGAGTTGATTTTATTTCTAACAATGTTTATGGAGTAAGACTTATCTTGTGTAGCTGTAAAATATATGCGCAAATCTCCAAAGTTATTGTCGCTGAGGGTGAGGCTTCCGCCACCATTTGATACTGAAAATGATGTTGAGGTAAAGTCGCAATTCTTTACCAAAAGGTCTTTAGAATTCAAACCAATATTGCCAACAGAGGTTATTTTAGCACCACTGCAGTCAAGCGAGGCGTTTTTAGTTTCTGCAGTTAGTTGTCTAATATAACAAGATTTAACACCTTGTAGCACCACATCGTCGTCTTTTATGGTAAGGCCACCTGCTGGACAGCTTGTCAGCACTGTTGCAAATGATAAATTGCAAAAGCCAATTATAAAAAAAATCGTCGCGAGAAAAACCAGCTTCTTCATTTCAATCATGCCTCCACATTTTACAAAACCTTTTTCAGCTTTTTTACAAAAAATATTCCAAGAAAAACAAATATGAAAAATGCAACAGCAGAACCGATATAAACAAGAGCCATGTTGCCCTGCTCAGAGCTGACAGGGGTTTCAGCAGGAGCCAGCTCAGGCGGTTTTATCACCGCAAGCACAGAAATAACATCCTTGCATTTTATAGTTTCTTCAATATCAGCTAGGCTCAGGTATGCTTTCGGATTATGAGCCTTTGCAGCAGTGTTAATGTCCTTTGGCAATGTGCAATCAGAAGCATTGCCGCCCAAAATCACTTCCACCAAAACCTTTTCACCTTCATTGACGATATGCAGCTCATCTGCCACTTCTTTGAGTTTCCTGCCTTTCTTGACCTCCTCTATTAGCATATTAAGATCTCCTGAAAGCTTCATAGCTATTGGCAGCTCAATATTGGGCATTTCAAAATTGAAAACAGATGATATCATGTTAACATGAGAATCCTTTGCAATTTTTTCTATTTCTTCTGGGGAAAGATAAGCAGTAATTCTTTGCATATCCCCCAGTGTTTCTGTTTCCTCAACCTTTATGTTCCATGATGAAGGGTTGAAGTTCTTGTCAGCGGCTATGGAAACCTTTATCCTATTGCCTTTAACAGCAAGGTTGTACTGGGCTGCAAGATAACTCAGCGAGTTTCCGTCTTTGTATGCCTCGATAACGCTTCTGAGCAGCGGGTCAATTTTCATATCGGCCCCAATTTCAGGCATTTGCATGTTCATATCTGGAAAGTTCATACCTGGGCCTGGAAATTGCATGTTTAAATCAGGCGGTGCAAACAGCTTATTTTCATCGAATGCTGCAGAAACAAACATCACATTTTCGAGAGCTACAAGCTCTTTTAGCTTGCCCACCGCAATCCAGCCTTTTGCAGAGCCGTAGTCCTCTGACTCGACCTTAAAGCCAATATTAGGTGCGCTAAATGTCTCGCCTGTGTGATGTACCTCAACTTTCACATTACCGTTCTCAAAAAAAAGCCCAAATTTCTTCACAATTTCCTCAACATTTTTGCCTGAGACATTTGCATCGTAAAGCTCTTGCAGTGCAAAATCAAGCTTTGGGAATTCTTTTGGGAATTGCTCTTGCGCAAGTGCAAATTGCACAAGCAGAAACAAAAATGCAAGCAAAATCATGGCAGGCGATGATTTGCGCATTTTAATCATGTTAATATTATTATTATTTGGTTTTTAATGGTATCGTTTTTAATAATGCCTTTTATTTTTGAAAAAGTTCGAATTATTGAATTTTGCCCCAAAGCTAACCTTTTTTAATTAATACTTTTTTATTTATTTCAGAGGTGCTATGGCATGGTTTGCTTCTATAAGAATTCCAAGGGTGTTACGTACTATCTTCATCAGAAAGGAAAGCTTTACTTCTTCAGCAGAAATGCTGATGGCGCTGTTGAACTGCCAGCAGGCTATGAAATCGTTGAGAACACAAGCACAGGCCTGCCGATGATAAAGAAGAAATAAAATCTTATTCTGCGCATTTTTTATAAGCGGTGTTTTTATGGCTATGCACAATTTGGCAGAATTCAACAATGCTGTGAAAAAATATAAAAGATTGTTGCGCAGCGCAAAAGGAAATGTGCTCATTTTTGGCCTAATTCCAAAACGCGAGGCCTTTTTTTCTCTCGCGCCTTTAAGCATGGCTTTGCATGATTTGGGCCATGATGTGCATGCTAGCCTTAGCAGCTCTGAGAAAAGCAATCTAAAGATATTGGAGCGCATCTGGCGCGCATATGAAGAGAACGGGCGCGAAGGCAAACTTTTGCGAGAATTTATCTCTTGCGTTGAGAAGAAGGACGCTGCAAAGGGCTTTTCAAACATATTCAAAAGGCCTGGCACAAAAATTGAAATGAAGGAAGAAGGTTTTGTTGTAAATGGAAAAAATATTTTGCCTTATAATGGAAAATGGTTTCGCAGATATGATGTAAAAAAGGTAAAAGAAACATGCAGGAAGATAGTAAATGAATGCTATGCGCTCAAAAAAGCAGAGCGCTTTTCAATTTCTTTTGCCCTTGTGCCATGCAGAAATATGCTTGAGCTTCCCTTAGAGGACTACCTTGATAGCTTTGCAATTGCATACCATACTGCAGAGGAAGCAAGACGTCATTGCATTGTAACAATGAGCGCAAGCACTCAAAGGAAATCAAAGCTTGAAATGCCGGAGCCAATAGCTGAGCTTGCTGCAACAATCTCTGCTTGCGAATATGAGAAAGATATCAAGGAAAAACCCTTCCAGATATTCAAAAAAATCTCTAAGCTGCTCAAGATAAACGAGTGGCGTTATAACGATGCATCTTTTTCTATCGTTGGAAAAGGTTATCATGGCAAGCACATCTTTGGCATTGCAATTGGATATCCCTCAGCAGATAGAAAAACACGCTGGGCTTCACCTGGGCAGATGTTCCTTAAGCCTTGGTGGCATGAGCAGACATGGATTGACAAAAGAAAGCCCATGACAAGGGTCGCAATAACTGAAACAATTCCAATTGAGGAATTTGTCCAGTGCTGCAATGTTGATTATGCTGCAATGCGTGCTCGTGACATAAAGATAAAGAAGATACTTGAAAAAAGCACAAGGCTTGTTGTTGAGGGCAAATGCGAAAAAGGCCTATGCACAAGGCTTGTTGTTGATTTGGGCAAAGGCAAAAGGAAGTGCTTTGTGCAGAGAAGCGACTCTGATGTGCGCAGAAAGATTGATGCTGAAGTCTTTAAGCGCTTTGGGATTCTCTCTGGCATGTATGACAATATCCCTGGTGGCGAGGTTTTCTTTACCCCAAAAAAGATTTCAGGCACTGCCATAGGCGATGTTGTAATAAATATCGATAGAAGCTATGTTCTTAATGAGAAAAGGCCTCTTGTTTTAAAGTTCTCCGGAAAGAACTGGGAAATACTGAGAGCAGAACCGCTGATAAAAAGGAGAATCAAAGAAGAGCTCTCAGATGCTAGAAAACTTATAAAGAAGTACGAGAAAAACAAATCTTTGCCGAAAAAAATAATCGCTACATACAAAAAGAATTTCTTTGGTGTCGGCGAATTTGCAATAAACACAAATACAAAAGCGAAGCTTTCGCGATATCTTATTGTAAATGAAAAGCTCGCAAAAATGATTCACATCGCTTTGGGCTCTGGATTTGAACCTGGAACACAGACCCTTTATCACTGGGATTTTGTAATCAATGTTCCAAGGCAGCGTATAAGCATAAGGGCAATTGGCAAAGGCTTTGAACGCTTTATAATAAAAGAAGGCTCGCTTGTGGTCTGAATGGAGGACAAGGCCAAGAAACAAAAGCAGAAGGAGCTTTTCAGAGGCCTTAAAATTGACACAATATACATTCCAAATTTTTCTGAAGAGCCAGCATTTTATTACTTTACCGATCTAGCCTATGGAAAATTCGCCTACAATTCCCTTCTTCTGCATCGCGATGGAAAGCGCCTTGTGGTGAGCAATTCGCTTCAGCACAGCTTGCTCATAAAGAAAGCAAAAAAGAATGGTTTCAGCATAGCTCGCAAGCACAATGGCAGCTATTGGAAAACACTTCAGAAAAATATTCATTGCAAAAAGCTCGGCGTTGACTATTCTGCGCTAAGCCTTGAACTTGCAAAAAAAATCAAGAAGACCCTTCACGTAAAACTCTTTGATATTAGCAAATATCTTGAGAAAATACGCGAGGTAAAAACAGAGGTAGAGATTAGGAGAATTAGGGTTGCTGCAAAAATTGTAAGCTCAATTGTTGATGATATTCCAAATATTTTTCGCCAAGGCATGACAGAAAAAGAACTTGCTGATGCAATTGAATCAGAGATAAAAATGCTTGGCCTTGAGCCAGCATATAATACAATAGTTGCAAGCTCAAAAAATGCCTCTGTGCCGCACTATGTCCCAAACAAACACAAGATAAGGAAAGGCTTTCTTCTCGTTGATGTGGGCGTGCGCTACAAAAATTACTGCTCTGACGTAAGCAGGACATTTTATGTTGGCAGAGCCACTAAAAAAGAAAGGGCTCTTTACGAGATTGTTTTTAATGCAAAAAACATTGCTGAAGAAAACATGAGGGCTGGTGTTAAAGCTAGCAAGCTCTTTGACTCTGCAAACGAATTTTTAAAAAAACACGGCTTTGAGATGTGCCATGCAATTGGGCATGGTCTTGGCCTAGAAACCCATGATTTTCCAGGTAGGATAAGTGCTGAAAGCAACTTTGTTTTTAGCCCAAATATGTGCTTTACAATAGAGCCTGCGGTTTATGGCGCTTTTGGGGGAATAAGGATTGAAGATGATTACTTAGTTACGAATGGCAAACCTAAGAAGTTGTCCAAGGCAAATGATGAATTTACAGAGATTTAGCATAAAAAAGCACAGTATGGGAAAAAGGCCTTTTAATAAAAAATTTTGCATATTTGAACGCAAGTTGGCTTGAGGTTTTTATCATTTTTCTAACAAAAAATTTATTATAATTAGCATTATTTATTCTTTTAGTACGGTGTCTGCATGAAAGAGCTCAAAAATATCCTAAGCACATGCCAGCAGTGGGAGGAACACAAAAAGGTGATAGAGTCAGCACTTTTTATAGCGCCTGGCGCGCTTAGGATTGATGATATTGCAAAGCTTGTGAATGTTAAACAAAGGCACCTCGTTGAGAAAATGCTTGACGAACTTACGGCGGATTATAAAAAAAGGAATACTGGCATAGAGATATTCTGTCTTGATGGTACATACCAGATGCGCGTTAAGCCGGAGTATCTTGAAAAGGTAAGGCATCTTGCCACAACAGCAGAGATAAGCAAGAGCGTGCAGCGCACACTTGCTCTTATAGCGGTCAAAGAGCCTATAAAACAATCCTTAGTTATAAGATATAGAAATAGCAAGGCCTATGAGCACATAAAATTCCTTCTTGAAAAAGAATATATACAAAGGGAACGTGCAGGCAGAACATATGTGTTAAGAACGACTGAAAAATTCAAGCAGTGCTTTGGGGAAATAAAACAGCAAGCACCTCAATGAACTTTGTCAAGTGCTAGCGCTACATGCTTTCTAAAAACAACCCTGCTTGCTTCACGTTCTGCATTTAAGCCAGCATGTTTCATCAACGCAAGGCCAAATCTTATGTCTTTTTTCTCAATCGTCTTTTCCTCAAGCAGGGCTATTGCATCTTTGTGCCAGGTTTCCTCGTAAAATGCATACTTTCTGCGCTCTGCAAGTATCGCAGCCATCTCATCTTCCTTATAGTCGCGAAACTCTATTTGCTTTAGCATAAGCCTTGAGCGGATTCTGTCATCTAGGGATGCTAAAAATTCTCTTTTGTTTGAGATTGCAATAATGCTCTTAACCTTTATCTCCTCGCTAAGGGCATAGAGAAAGTCAAGGTCTTTTGCATGATCTATTTCATCAAACGCAAGGGCGCAAGGAACGTTGAGCTTGCTTTTTATCCTTTGTATATTCGGTTCACCGATAACAGCAAGTTTTCTTGCTATCTCAGCAAGTATTGCCTGAGAATCTGAATTTACCCAGCAGTTCACAAAAACACAGATGAGGCCTTGCTCTGAAAAATCCTCAAGAACCCTAAGAACCGCATGGCTCTTACCAATGCCTGTTTTCCCATAGATAAAAAGGTTTCTGCCAGAGATGCCTGATAAAAGTGGCTCTAAGGCAAGAGCGATCTCTTTTTGTTCATTCTCCCTAAATGGCAAGAGCTTTGGTACAAAATCAGGCTCAAGAGAATCTGGATTTGAAAATATGCTTTCATCGCTGCCAAGAGGCATTAGATTCATTTGCAATCACTGATTCTTTTTAAGGACATAGGCACGCCCTGAGTAAAGCTCCTTAAAAATTTGCGCATCATGATCGCTGCCAACAATAGAGCCATAGTGCATGGGTATTGCAATTTTTGGTTTTATAATCTCTGCAGCTTCAACTGCTTCCTCAGCATTCATTGTATATGTTCCTCCAACAGGCAGTAAGGCAATGTCGATATTAGAAAGCTCATGCATTTCTGGTATGACGTCTGTATCGCCTGCATGATATATGCGCTTTCCAGCTATTTCTATCACAAAGCCAAGGCCTGAGCCTTTTTTGTGAAATTCCTTTTTTACATTATAAGCAGGTACTGCTGCAATCTTTACGCCGAGAACATCTATCTTTTTGCCAATATCTAAAATGCGTGCTTTTATGCCAAGCTTGCTTGCACTTGCCTGATTGCAGATAACCTCTGTTTTCTCCTTAAGGATTTTTTTCACATCTTCTTTTGAGCAGTGATCATAGTGGTCGTGCGTTATGAGAACAATATCTGCTTTTTCAGTGTCTGAAATCTGAAAAGGGTCTATGTATATGACCAAGCCGCTGCTTTTTATCTTGAAAGCTGCATGCCCAAGCCAAACCAAATTAATGCCATCAATCTCCATAACACCACACAGAGAACTATGCAATTAACTTCTTAAAAGATTTTCTTTTGCAAAAAACTTGTTAAGATATGGCTTAAGGAAGCCAATTATGGAAGAAAATGGTTTCACTTAAAAACTCGGGTTGCTGTCAGCATGAGAAACTTTGCTCTTAAGGTGCTTTTTGCAAAGGTGTATTTAGAAAAGAAATAAAAACATCTTTCCCATATTAGTAAATTATGCTTGTTGTTTATTCGCAGGATTTTCTCAAGCATTCCTTTGCTTATCACCCAGAAAGCCCTGAGCGGATTCTTTCCATAAAAAAGGTACTTGATGAGAATGACTTTGCAGAATACATCGAACCTGCAAGGGTTGATGAAAAAAAATTAATCGCTGCGCATAGCAAGCGCTTGATTGATGAGCTTAAGATGCGCTCGCGTAGCTGCTCTGGAACTTCCGACAATCCTTTCGCAGAAAATACCTTTGAGATTGCAAAGCTTAGCGCAGGCGCTGCGCTTCAAGCTGCAAAGCACGCTAGCGAGAATGCTTTTTCCTTAGCGCGCCCACCAGGGCATCATGCAGGCAGGGATTTTTTTGGTGGTTTCTGCTATCTCAACAACATCGCAATTGCAGTTTCAAACATAATTAAAAAATATGGGCGCGTACTCATTGTGGATTTTGATGTCCATCTTGGGCAAGGAACAATGGATATATTTTCGGGAAATGATGCTGTTTTTTACCTCTCTTTTCACCAGGATGAAAATACAATTTATCCTTGGCAAAAATATCCTGTAAGAGACTTCACAACAGAGCTTGTGCCAATAATGCCTGGCACAACAGACAAGCAGTATCTTGCGATATTCAAAAAAGTTTTTAATAAAGTTCTACATAATTTTGAACCAAACCTAATTGCATGCTCAGCTGGATTTGATATGTTCTATAGAGATGCGCCATATGTCGGCACTGCATTAAGAATTAAAGAAATTAGCACATTTAAAAAAATAGGCCTTATAATTGCCAATTCTAAAATCCCACGGTTCGCAGTTTTGGAGGGCGGCTATGAGCCTGAGAGCCTGGGCATGCGTGTTTACAATTTTTTAGAGGGCTGGCAAAAATGAAGATTCTAATCGCATATCAAGGAAACAATAGGACAAATGCGCAGGTTGCTGAGGCAATGAAGAAGGTTTTTGAAGAGCATGGCATCGAAACAACAATGCAAGGAATCGAGCCTGTTGTGGAAATGCGGCTCTATGATTATATAAAGGAGTTCCGCAAGAAGAAGAAGATAGAGTTTAAGAAAGCAATAATTGATTTAAAAAATTATGACTTGGTTGTAATTGGAACGCCAGTGCTCAAATTTTGCCCAACGCCAATAATGGAAACCTATGTTCGAGCATTAAAAAACACAAAGGGCAAGCGATTTGTGCTTTACTGCACACCAGTCGGCTTTGCCGGTACAACATTGAGACGCCTTGCAAGCATTCTTACCACAAAAGGGGGAAAGATAGAGGCAACATTAACAATCTCATCAATATTTGAGCTCAACGACAAAAAACTT
>Ga0207433_10006928_pt1 | contig 19277 bp, 13 predicted proteins | sample YelNatPaOPGAMG01_FD_187559 | JGI IMG/M metagenome (GOLD analysis project Ga0207433, IMG submission 187559) | Hot spring thermophilic microbial communities from Obsidian Pool, Yellowstone National Park, USA - OP-RAMG-01 (SPAdes) (version 3) | ecosystem: Environmental > Aquatic > Thermal springs... | reverse complement strand
AAATACAAATTTGAGTTATCCAATCTGGCGTTGCAAGGTTTGTGGCTATCTCTGTGCAAGAGAAAATCCACCAGAAGTTTGCCCTATATGTAAAGCAAAGAAAGAAAGATTTGAAAGGTTTATTTGAAATAGAGTCTTCTTGAAATTTTTCTACTTTTGTTATACACTAATTCATAATTGAGATTTTAAGTTTTAAGTGGAGTTGATAAATAAATATGGAAGAAAATAAGTCAATGTTTGATGTTTTAGTCCCTGCAGAGGACAAAAAATATTATGAGAGTATTTCAGAAAAGTTGATATCCAGAAATAAAAAAAGAGCTAATAATCTTAATGGGAAAGAGTGGCTAAAATATTCTATATCTATCTGGAGTGATATTAGAAAAACAAAAGAAGAGAGTCAGTTGAATCATCCTGCTATTTTTCCTGTAGAGTTAGCCGGTAGATTAATAGATATTTTCACAAATGAACCTGATAACTTAATCTTTGATCCTTTTGCTGGTGTGGGTAGCACTCTTATTGCGGCTCGACAGAAAGGTTTTAAAAGCGTAGGAATAGAGTTAAATCCAGAATATGTAAAAATAGCTGAAAATCGTTTATCTGAAAACAGCTTATTTGATAACAATGAAAAAAATTACATTATTTACAACAATAATGCAAAAGATATACCATTATTATTCCAGCCAGAAACTTTTGATTTAGTTATAACTTCTCCCCCATACTGGAATATATTAACGGAAAAGAGAACTGCTGATAATAAAGAAAGAAGAAAATACAGTGAAGAAAAGGAAGACCTTGGTAATATAAAGGATTATGATGAATTTTTAAAAGAACTTTCAGATATATTTAAGAAGGTGTATAACGTACAAAAAAAAGGATCTTACTGCTGTGTTGTTGTAATGGATATAAGAAAAAAAGATAAGTTTTATCCTTTTCATAGTGACGTGGCTAATTTTATGCAAAAAATAGGATATATATTTGAAGACATAATAATCTGGGATAGAAGACAAGAATATAACAATGTTCGTCCTTTGGGTTATCCTTTTGTTTTCAGAGTTAATAAAATACATGAGTATATTTTAATATTTAAGAAGCCGAAGTAAATAAGGTTATGGAAGTAAAAATCTTACAAGCTAATGATATAGCTGAATCAATCAGAAGTTTTTTAAGTTGGGCTTCTAACGCAAATATTGCTGTTGCATATGCAAGTTATGATGCATTTCTGGTATTGAAAGAAGATTTTGAAAATTTCTTAAGAAATAATAAAAAAATTAGAGTTATTTTTGATATAGAAAGATTTATTACTGATAAAAATGTTATAGAAGAATTTGCCACTATACCAGGAGATTCTGAATGTAAAGTATTCTTGAAAAATTCAAAAAGTTTACCAGAAGATTTAAAAGGGTATTTTCATCCTAAATTTTATCTATTTTATAATAATGAAAGATATAATGTCATAATTGGATCTTCAAATTTTACTTTAAATGGAATAAAATCAAACCTGGAATGTAACATTTCAATATCAGGATATACTAACGATGATTTTTTCCCAAAATTAACAGAATATTTTTCTTCCCTGTGGCACCATAAATATGCACTTAATATTTTGAATTATGGAGAATTAATTGAGGCCTACGGTAACTTACTTATTGAAAATAAAAAAGAAGAGGAGAAGAAAAACCAAAACTTATCAAAAATAATAAAATCAATAGAAGAAAAGCAAAATCTTTTAATTCAATCCAGAAATGAAATTTTAAATGAAAATTTTGCCTATTTACTCGGGCTTATATGTGCTAATAGCAGTTTCGATAAAAGTAAAAGAGTTTTAAAAATTTTCTTAACTCGTGGCCTATCAAACAAAGGGAAAGAATATGAAGGTTTTTACTATACTCCTGAAATAAGCGATTATAAAATATCCCAATTTGAAGCTCATAAGATGGATATGGAAAAAATTAAAGAAAATCTGATGGAGTTAATAAAATATTTTGGAACAAAAGATAGTGTAGAAATCAAACATATAAAAGATTTTCAGTTTGAGTTGCAAATAATTTTTGATGAAAATTCGCCAATTTTTTCTAAAACAAAAGAAATTATCTTACCATTCTTAAAAAGAAAAGGTAAAATTTTACCATTTATTCCCAAGGAAATTAAAGAGTCTAATGATAGAAAAATAGTTCTTTCATTTCTAAGGGGATACTGTGACTTAAAAAGTAGAATTTCAGCGAGTGATGGGATTTACACAACGGACGAAAATGGCTTTAGAAAATTTACAACTTTAAGAATAGGTATAAGTATTTCTCATAATTCCCCAGAATTAGTTGATGAGTTTAAAAAACTTTTTGAAAAAATAGGTTTAACAGAAGGTATTTCGTTTTCTGACACAGAAACAAGAGACCGTGAATATCTTATAAGAATTAATGTAAAAAATGTTCCCTATGAATTGCTTGGAACTCACTGGAGAAGAATCTTTTTAAAAGATTTTTTAAAATATATTAATGATAAAGAAAAAACTTCTGAAAAAGATATGCAACCAAGTCTTTTTTAGTTGTTAGTTATCCAATCTGGCGTTGCAAGGTTTGTGGCTATCTCTGTGCAAGAGAAAATCCACCAGAAGTTTGCCCTATATGTAAAGCAAAGAAAGAAAGATTTGAAAGGTTTATTTGAGGTAATTTTTTCGTCTTTGACACCTGGTAAGGCATAATTTTTCATAATAGCATTTCCTAACCTATTGACATTAAAAAAGCTGGAATACGTCTTTTTTGTCAGAAGCATGATTTTTTATAAGATCAAAAGGCAAATGAGGTAACAGAGCGTAAAAAGTTAACTTATTGTCAAATTACAGTGTTATCAGGAATAACACTGTTTTTTGTGATCACTATAATTCCATCCACTATTGAGTAATTTTTTTCTTCTTTGTTCAATATTCCTTCCTCATTAAGTATCTTTACGTTTTTCCCTATCCTGCAATTTTTGTCAATTATGGCATTCTTAATTATTGTATTTTCTCCAATACCAATGGGATTTTTAGTACCTTCATGTTCATAGAAATCTGCACCCATCATAACAGTATTTTCCATAACCACCCCTTTTCTAATTATACTTCTTACACCAATTACACTATGCTTTAAGGTTGCACTTTCTATAAAAACTCCATCACTTATAAGACAATTTTTTATTTCTGAATTAATAATTCTCGATGGTGGTAAAAATCTGGGATGACTGAAAAATGGCTGCCCCATTGAATACAGGTCAAAACTTGGCTTATCCTTTGTAAGTTCTATGTTTGCAGCATGAAATGACTTTACAGTTCCTATATCTTCCCAGTATCCATCATGAATAAAGCCATAGGTTTTGTATCCTGTCTTTATAGCATAAGGTATAACTTCTTTTCCAAAATCAAGCATTTCTGGATGAGTAAGCAAGAGGTCATACAAAACTTCTATATTGAATACGTATATTCCCATTGAACCAAAGTATTTTTTGTCTGGTTCATTAACTTTAAAACATCCAGGAATAACCCATTCTTTAATTAAATCTTCAGATGTTGGTTTTTCAATAAAATCAAGGACCTTACAGTGCCTGTCGAGTTTCAGTATTCCAAAACGGCTTATCTCTTCTGTAGGGACAGGAATTATTCCAATGGTAATATCAGCATTATTTTCTATGTGCTGCGCTAAAACTTTTCTGAAATCCATTCTATAAAGCTGATCACCTGAAAGAATAAGAATATAGGGGGCTGTGCCGGCTTCCCTGAAAGGATTTAAATGCCTTAATGCTCTTCTTACGGCATCTGCTGTCCCTTGTGTAAATCCTGTGTTTATATTATCCATAGTCTGTTCAGTTGCAAGAATATCCACAAATCCATTGTGGAAAATATCGAATTTATATGTTTGCGTAATATGCCTGTTAAGTGAGGCAGAATTGTACTGGGTGAGCACAAAAATCCTGTTTATTCCAGAATTTATACTGTTTGAAATTGGAATATCTATAAGTCTGTAATTACCTCCAAATGGAACTGCTGGTTTCGATCTTTCCTTAGTAAGAGGATAAAGCCTTTTGCCTATTCCTCCACCTAAAATCAAGCATAAAGCAAGTCTTCCTGACACATGAATGTTCTTACCTGACATAAAAACCCTCCTATTTTTATGCTTAATTATATAAGAGGAAAAGTAAAAAAGTCAATTAATTTTTCAGATCATACCAGGTTTGATTCAACTATTAAATTGCATAAAAAGTTATATTATTTTATAATGATTTTAAGGTAGAAAAGATGGAAAAAGTTATAGCTCTGTTATTTGAAAATGAAAATATTGTTGCAAGTGACAGTCAGAAAAAGAAATTTCTTGAAATTACTGTTTCCAAATTAGACGGTATAGTGGATGAAATCTTTTACACCGGGGGAAAAAATGATTTTAATTTCAGTGTTAACCTTTTAGATTTTAAGTATTCCAGTGAGCTATTAGCTTTTTTTGAGGAGAAATTTCCGGATTCTACAATTTTGATATTGAATGCATATTCTCCTTTATTTGACTTAGAAGAGACAAAAAGAATGCTTTTCTCTCACAGAAAATATTTTTTTGATTATACCTTTTCTGAAAACCTGCCAAAAGGATTGTTGCCAGAAATTATCGAAACCTCTGTCTTTCGCTTTATAAGAGAAGCTATACCCGTTAATTACCCTATCTTTAAAGAAAGTATAAAGGAACTTTTTGAAAGAAATATTTCTTCTTATGACTGTAACATACACATTACAGATTCAGAATTATTAAAATACAGGATTGATTTTATTCCCACAAATTTTACAAGCACACACATTATTGATAATATCATAAACAACAACGGCTTTAACCTTTCTATAAAAGATATTGAAAATTTAATCGAAAATAATCCCCTGCTGATAAGAGTAAAACCATCCTACTATGAAGTGGAATTAACAACACAGAGGGAATCTGGTGAAATGTTCATTTCCAGCAGATTGAACAGGGAGGGGTACATCAGGATTGAAGACCTCAAAAAAATTCTTTTTGAAATTTCAAATTTTTCTTTAAATCCTGTTGTAAGTCTTGGTTTATTTGGCGAGCCATTTTTACATCCTGATATATTTGATATTATTGAAGAAATAAAAGGCTATCCAGAGATAAATTTTATTTTTGAAAGCAGGGCTTTATTCAATAAGCTCGAACCTGTTGTGGAAGCATTAAAACTTCAAAATGTAAAAGTGATTTTTGATATAAGTTTTACCGGGGAGGAGAATTTTAAAAAATACAAGTCCCCATTAAGTGCATTACCTGTTTTTAAAAACCTTTCTCAAATTGAACAGGAAATTAAGTCACTGCCTGAAAAAGAAAAAGTATATATTCAATTCACAAGAAGTAAAATAAATGAGAATGAACTTCTCTCCTTTTTTGAAAAATGGAGAGAGTTTACTGACAGAATTATAATAAAAAAGCTTGATACTTTTTGCGGGTTACTTGATAATATGAGAGTTGTAGATCTTTCACCTGTAAAGAGATTTTTCTGTTACCACTTGAAAAATGATTTTGTTATATTTTATAATGGAAATGTGCCTCTATGTAGAGAAGATTACAATGGCACATTCTGTATGGGTAATGTGCTTGGCGAAAGTATTTCAGAAATATGGAAAAGAATGGAAGAATTCTATTTAAAACATTTTACGGGAAATTATTCCCCGGAATTATGCAAAAAGTGTGATGAATGGTGGATCTTTAATTTTTAGAAGAGAGGTGAATTGAATGCAGACATACAGAGTTGCATATATTAAAACATACTTTGATAATATGGTTTTTCCATATTTGACACCTGAAGAAATGAACATTGAAGCTGGCAAAATGTATCTTGTAAACTCAAAGTTTGGAGAAGAGATTGGCAGGGCAATGTCCGGTGTAAAATATATTACACTTGAACAGTTTCCATTAAAAAGACCTGCTTCTCAGCAAAACCATGAGGATTTAGACAACCTCAATAATAAACTTGTGGATATTGAAGGTGTTGATCTTGCTAATCTCATAAAAGAAGAAGCTGCTTCTGACACACTTGTAGTTGAAGAGGGCATAGAAAAAAAGATAGAAAATTTCAGGGTATTAAGAGAGGCAAGCGAACAGGAGGTTGATGAGTGGGAAAAGTTAAACAAAAATAATAAAGATAGGGCATTCAATGATGCATTAAAGTTTATAAAAGAGTTAAACTTACCTATGAGACTTATCAGTGTTCATTTCCTCTATCAAAAAAAGAAGGTTATATTCAATTTCACCGCAGAAAATAGAGTGGATTTCAGGGAACTCGTAAAAAAGCTTGCTGCTATCTATAAAACAAGAATTGAAATGAGACAGATAGGAGTAAGAGATGCATCAAAAATTCTCGGAGGTTGCGGGGTATGTGGAATTCAACTGTGCTGTACACGTTCTAATTGCCATATCAATTCTATCTACCTTAAAATGGCAAAGGATCAGGGTTTTGCAGTTAGCTCAAGCAAACTTACAGGTGTTTGTGGCAGGCTTATGTGCTGTCTTGCCTATGAGGCAGATTTCTATGCTCAGGAAAGAGAAAAATACCCACCTTTAAACTCTTTGATACAGGACAGTTCAAAATCATATAGAGTTGTCTCTTATAACTTTATAAAGGGAGAAATAATTGGAGAAGATGAGAACCACCATCTCAAAAAGTTTGAACTGGAGAAATTAAAATTTGTAACAGCAACTGAAAGTGATGCAAAGGTATACGTTGTAGAAAGTGAATGAGGGGAAAATATGCCTTATGATGAATATACAATAAGAAAAGCAAAAGAGAAGGGAATCTTTGAAGACAATGTATTTGATCCAAAGGTCTTGCTGCTTCCTGAAGAAGATAAAGAAAAAATTCAAAAACAGCTAAACAAACTTTTAGATGAAACAGAAAAGAAAGAAACAAAACTCAAAAATATTCCCCCTCAAAAGGAGGTTGATGTAGAGTTAAATTTTATGGAAAAGCTAATTGCTTTTATTCTGTCCTTTTTTGGAATAATGACTCTCTCTGATTATAAAATAAGAAAAGCTCTTCATATTGTAGAAAAAAAACTTTCAAAAATTAAACCCCAGGTTTACAATCATTCTTCTAAAAAATTAACAAGGTTTTTTGCTTTGAAAATTTACAACCTTTATACACAATTGGGTTTACTAAGAGACTTAATTCAATACACTTTCAATTCACCAGAATGGAGTAATCCTTTACAACCTGGAAAAACAGGCATAGAATTATTATTTGAAAAACTCTGCAATATAAATTCCTCTGTAACTGACGAGAAGTTTTCCATCAAGAACATTACAAAAGTGGTGACTGAAATGGGAAGTCTCAAGTTAGCCTGGGCACCTATAGAAGATGCAATAAAAAATCATCTGGAAAGTTTTACATCCGACTTGATCAAAAATGCCAATATGCTTTATACAAATTTGCTCTACCTTAAAAGAATCGCTGAATACGATTTTATCCAGTTACTAAAGCGTTTTGACCCCAATTTTTCTCCAAAAGAAACCCCCATCTTTACAGATATTCCAGGAGAGGCTATTATTCCTTATTTAATTGATCTTGAAGAGAATTTAATTCAGATTGATTTTTCACTCGATAATCTTACATTATTAAAAAAATTAACAGAGGTTGCAAAATTTTTATCCATTTCCCCACAGGCAGAGGGAGGTGATGTTACTGATGAACTTCTGGAAGAGGAAATTTTAAACCTGATTAACAATCTTAATAACCTTGCCAGTGAAAGGGTACTGACCATGCTCATTCAGGTTCTAAAGAAAGATCCATTTTACTTTCCCTCTGTTTTTTATGTACAGTACGATCTGTTTAAAATTTACTCTGAAGTGTTTTACAAAAGAATTAAGTTTATAACAGAAAGTATAGTTAAGGAAAAAAAATTAAAAGAAATGGAAACATTCATAAAAAAGGTTTTTAATGAAATTGTATGGGCAGGTGTTTACTGCCCTGAATATTCAGAAAAGATTGAAAGGAAAGGACTTGGCAACTTCGATTTTACCTATCATATAGGCACCATACGTACATTTTTTGATCTTTACTTTAAAGATAGCATAAGAGATTTTTTAAGTCTTGTCCTGTTAAATGGACTTTTTGCCGACAGATTTTTCCAGAAAACCCTTTCAGAATTAACATATAACCTTGAAAAGTTTGAAGAGAAATTCAGAAACTTCCTTGAAGATGTTGAGTTTAGTGGAAACAGCGGCAAAAAGATAACAGGATATCTTGAAAGGACTGATCTTACGCCTGAAATCAAAAAAACTGCAGAAAGAGTTGTAAGTAATATAAACGCAAATGCAAAAGAATTATTTAATGAATTTTATAACATTTTTATTATACTGGAAGACTGTATCTCTAAGTTAAGAAAAGATATAGAATTACATCCCCCAAAATATCTAAGGAATATTAGATCAATCGGGGGTAGTAAAAACCAGAAATTGCTTTCAGCACTTATTACCGATAGTGATAAACTTAAATCTCTTAAGGAGGTTTTTGTATTTTTAAGAGAATAAGATGAACACAAAAGCAATAATTGTCCATATCAGATTTCCTTACACCAGTGAATCATACTTGAGAAATTCTCTTGGTGAAATGCAGCAACTATTAAAAACCCTGGATATAGAAGTGGTAAACACTTTTATACAGTCCAGAAGAGAACCTGATCCAAAATATTTCATAGGTAAAGGTAAGCTTGAAGAAATTAAAGCTTCATTATTAACTAGCGGCAAAGTCGATTTACTGATTTTTAACAATGAAATTTCTCCATTACAGGCAAGGAACCTCGAAAGAGAAACAAGATTGAAGGTATTAACAAGAACAGAAGTCATACTTGAGATTTTCTGGCGGCATGCAAAAACAGAAACAGCAAAACTTCAGGTTGAACTTGCAAAACTTCGTTATCTTCTACCAAGAATTATCGGGAAAGGAGTGGAACTATCAAGACTTGGAGGGGGTGTTGGAACCAGAGGTCCTGGAGAACAAAAACTTGAAATGGAGAGAAGAGAAATTAAAAGAAGAATAGACCTTTTAAAGAAAAGGCTTTCGATTATTGAAAAGCAAAAAAGTATCCAGAGAAAAAAGAGGCTTGAAAATAGTTTTAAAATTGCAATAGCTGGCTATACAAATGCAGGCAAATCCTCACTTTTGAAGAGACTGACAAAGGCAAATGTTCTTATAGAGGATAAACTTTTTGCAACACTTGATACCACAACAAGAAAATTATGGCTTGGTAATTCTGACATCAAACTTGATGTTGTAATTACAGATACAGTAGGATTCATAAGGGATATCCCACATTTTCTAATTGAAAGTTTCAAATCAACCATCATTGATACTGTAAAATCTGATATAATAATTCATCTTGTTGATGCTTCTGAAGTAGATTTTTCTGAAAAGATATCGGTGGTGGAAAATATACTTAAAGAATTAGGGGTTCCTCTTGATAAAGTTCTTTTGTGTTTCAACAAAATTGATTTACTCTCACCTGTTGAAATTGAAAGGCTCAAAAGCAGATATAAGGATGCTATATTTATTTCAACCACTGAAAATAAAGGAATTGAAGAACTGAAACAGAAAATACTGGAGTTTATCCAGAAAGGAAGTTATTTTCTGGATAAAACCAGGGAAAGAGAGTTTTCCACATCTTTACAATAACAATTTAAAACTTTCTCTTTACTCCAGTACTTCCAAAACCACCTTCGCCTCTTCTTGTCGGGGATAGTTCATCTACCTCGATGAATTCTATCTTCTCAAATTTTGATAGCACCATCTGTGCAATTCTGTCATGCTTCTTTATTACAAAATTAGAACCACTAAGATTCATAACTATTACTTTAATTTCCCCTCGGTAATCAGAATCGATTGTTCCTGGAGAGTTGGGTAGAATTATTCCTTTTGATGCCAGACCACTTCTCGGTCTGATCTGAAGTTCATAACCTTCTGGAATCTCTACAGCCAGCCCTGTTGGTATAATTACGATCTCATTTGGTTTTAATTCTATGTCTTTTTCAAGGCAGCAGTAAATGTCCGCTCCAGCTGCCCCTTCTGAATGATATTCCGGTAAGATTGCATCCGGTGAAAGTTTTTTGACCTTGATTTTCATTTTCAAAACTCCTGTATTTTTTCACCCTTTACAACTACAAATCCGCCTTTATCATCACCATCAACATAATCCTGGATAAAGTCATTTTTATACTCAAAAATAGTTTGCCTTGCAGTCAAATTTGAAAAACCAGCTTTTTGTAGTAATGACTTAACTTCACTTTTTGTATAAAAGTGTGCTTCTTTATAAAACTTACTTTTCTCTTTTCTTGCAGAATAGAGTTTTCCTAAATGACTATCCAATGGCACATAACCCACAAGAACAAAACCACCCTGTTTTATTATTCGATAGACTTCCTTTAAGGCTTTCTCCGGATCAAAGACAAAACATATTGTAGTAACCATCATTGCAAAATCAAAACTGTTGTCATTTAAAGGCAAATCCTCTGCATAAGCATTTATAACATCTATTCCTCTACTTTTAGCAATCTTTGCCATTTCAGTTGAAGGTTCAACTCCTGCCTTTATACCAAGGGGTTCTGCAAATCTTCCACTACCCACACCAATTTCTATACCTTCAAGACCATCGGGTATAAAGCTTTTTAAAACCTTTAGTTCTGAAATGTAAATATTTTTGTTTTTCTCAAACCATTCTTCATATTCTTTATAATACTTATTAAAAACCTTGATGCTTTTCATACTATCCCCACACGGGATCCTTACCGAATTTTTTAAACCACAATTCTTCTGCCGAAATATACTTTTCTACTTCCTCTTTAGAAAAATCTATAAGGTAATTGTTACAGTAGTTTAGTAATATCTTTCCAGCATTTATAATTTCTTTAGTTTTTTCTTCACAAATTGTTTTCTCTTCTCCGCACTTATCAGGATGCCATTTTTTTAAGGCTTCTCTGTACTTTTGTCTCACAAGCTCAGTACTTGCCTTCTCAGGAATACCAAGAATTTCCCGAGCTTTTTTTATATCCTCATAAAGTCCCATACCCTACTTCCTTTTTCCCCTTTTTATTTTAATAATTTTTCACTTTTTATGTTTGGCATGTTTAGCCCTGTAGAGATTTCTATCAGCTTCTTCTAATAACTGATATATACTGTGAAACTTATCCCTGTCATAGGGGGCAACTCCGTAGGAAAAAGAAAGAGAATATTTTTTTACTGAGGTTTCATTATAACTATCCAAATTATTTTTTAATCTTTCTTCAACTGCTGATAATTCATCAATACTGCAATCTACAGCCAGAACAACAAACTCATCTCCCCCAAACCTTGCGAGGATATCTGTTTGTCTGAAGGTTTTTTTTAGTATATTACTTACAGCTTTAATGGCAACATCTCCCTCTTTATGGCCAAAAGTATCGTTTATATATTTTAGTTTATCCATATCTATGTAAAAAAGTAAAAAATCTCTTTTTCTTCGTCTGGCAAGTTCGATTAGATGTGTAGCTATAGTCATAAAACCTCTTCTATTGTAGAGACCTGTTAATTCATCAAGAATTGCAAGTTTTTCTATCTGTTTGTTGGCTTCTTTCAGTTTTTTTGCTGTTTCAATCAATTTATTTTTTATACTTTTTTCACTTGTTATAAGTTTATAACCTTTTATAGAGTTAGAGATGTATTTTTGAATTGTTTCGTAGATTAAATTGTCAGGAAGAAGTGGATAGAGAATAAAATATCCAAATTGCTCTTTTGAGAAAAACAACGGAATTATAGCTCCTTGAGTGTTGTCTCCTGATAGAAAATCTTTGGGAAACAGGTTTTCAGTTTTTATAATGTTATTTTTATGTTTTATTTCTTTTCCATCTCTTATATCAAGTATTATCCTTGCCTTTTCTGGAATTTTATAATCTATTCTTTTATCCCATTTTACCTTACCTTCGTAAAGACATAGAAGAAAATTTTTTATGCCCAGTTCGTCTAAGTGTCTTTTTATATTTGAAGCAAGTTCCCTTAAATTAAATGAGGTAGAAAGTTCTTGTCCAATAAGTTCCAGAGTTATCCTTTGATTTCTTTCTAAAAAAATAGTATTGATTGCAATCCTTTTTTCATAGTCTTTGACTATAACTCTGAATTTGTTTAAAATTTCGTTTCCCAGTTTTGATATCGTTTCATCATTTTTATAAAACTCGATTTTATTTGCAATAAAGTTTGAAACCCTTTCTTTAAAGGAATCTGTATCAACATTCTCAAGAAAAAGTAGATTTAAAGCATAACGACAATAATTTATAAAATCATCATCTTTACTTTTAATAGTGTTTTCAAAGTAAAAATCCAAGTTTTCTGTCAGTTTGTCAATAAGTGTTTCACTCATTTTAATAAGTGGCTGAACATCATATTTTTCATAAAACTCAAGCTTTGTTGATTCCTCGTCATTTTCAAAACATCCACAGGATGTTCTTGGTATAAATTTTGTATCTAAAATAGTCACCTTTTCTACTTCTTTTCCTTCAATAAGATTTAAAGCAATCTCTATAACTTTTTCCATTTGCTGTTTGAAAGGTTGAGAGATACTGCTTATAGGTGGATAACATAATTTTACCTCAACTATATCATCAAAACCAATGATTTTAATCTTATCTGGCACAGGAATTTTTTGTTCTATCATAAAGTTTAAAGCTCCTAATGCCATTTCATCATTTGCACAGATAATGGCTTCAGGAAGTAGTTTTCTTTCCAGGATAATTTCTTTAGCACCATTATATCCTCTATCCTTTGCAAAGTTTCCAGGAACAACAAGATTTTCATCAAACTTAATACCATGTTTTTTTAGCCCCTCTAAATAAGCTTCAAACCTTTCATGTGCTTCCTGTGAATATTCTGGCCCCTTAATAAAAGCAATATTTCTTACGTTATGAACATTAACTAAATGATCTATGGCTTCTATTATACCTTTCTTCCCATTTACTAAAACAGCCGGATAATTTTCTGCCTGAAAGGCAAATGTAACAACTGGTATGGGCTCAAATTTTTTTATAAAGTTAGTAAAAACTTCATTTTCTACGAAAGTTCCAGTAGGTGCACCTATTATAACACAGTCTATTACGTTTTTATTTATCAAACTGTAGATAGAATTGTAATGTATGTCACCTCTATATGGTGTAAGTAGTTCTTTACCCATAAAAAAGAGTAAATTTAGATCTTTCCTTTTTTTGGTTATTTCAACAACATTTCTCCATATGATATTGTTATAAGTATTATAAAACTGGTTTATCAAGAAAGCAATTGTTGGTTTTTTATTCATTTTGTTGCCTTTATTTTGGTTATTTAAATTTTATTTTAATTTTGTTTAAATTGCAATTAATCGAATTGATTTAAAATAAATCTACTCGATCCAATTTCAAGTAGATTTTTATTCAACACAACAGGGTTTTAAGTTTTTTTAAAAGATATTTTAAAAGTTTTGTTGATCTAAAAGTTACTTGTTTATTTTTAAAAATAAAACTAAAACAAGCTGAAGAAAAGCTAATATTAAATTAAAAGATAGCTGTACTAATCGCAAACCAAAACTCACTCTACACTCTAAATTTAAAAAATTAATCATTTTTTTGAAATAACTTAAAAAAAGATTTAAAATATAATGACGCAAAATTTTTTTAAGGAGATAGATATGTCATCTAAAAAAATGGTGTATTTCTTTGGCGGCGGTAAAGCCGATGGAAATGGCAAGATGAAAGACCTGCTTGGAGGTAAGGGAGCAGGTCTCGCAGAAATGACCTTGATTGGCTTACCTGTTCCAGCTGGTTTTACCATAACCACAGAGGTTTGTGACCTTTATTACAAAAACGGAAAAAAGTATCCAGAAGGATTGAAAGAAGAAGTTGAAGAAAATTTGAAGAAGCTTGAAAAGCTTGTCGGGAAAAAATTAGGTGATCCTGAAGATCCACTTCTTGTTTCTGTGAGGTCCGGAGCCCCAATCTCAATGCCAGGAATGATGGAAACCATTCTCAACCTCGGTCTGAACGATAAATCTGTGGAGGGACTTGCAAGAAAAACAAACAATCCAAGGTTTGCTTATGATTCCTACAGAAGATTTATTATGATGTATGGTTCTACGGCTAAGGGAATAGACAGAGATAAATTCGATCATATATTTGAAAAAATCAAAGAAGAAAAAACAAGAAAGAGACTTAATATTCCTTCTAACAAGAAAGTTAATGATACTGATGTTAACGCTGAAGAATTAAAGGAAGTTTGTAACTTATTCAAAGATTTATATAAGAAGGAACTCGGGGAGGATTTCCCGCAGGATCCAATGGAACAACTGTGGGGTGCTATAGCTGCTGTTTTCGATAGCTGGATGGCTGAAAAAGCTGTGACCTATAGAAAAGTAGAAAACATTAAGGGTATTATTGGCACCGCAGTAAATGTTGTCCAGATGGTTTTCGGAAATATGGGTGAAAATTCCGGAACAGGTGTATGCTTTACGAGAGATCCTAATACCGGAGAAAATGTTTTCTATGGAGATTATCTTGTTAACGCACAGGGTGAAGATGTAGTAGCAGGTATAAGAACCCCAATGAAACTTTCTGAGCTTAAGGAAAGAGATCCTAAAGTTTACGAACAACTTGAAGAAGTAAGAAAGATTCTTGAAAGACATTACAAGGATATGCAGGATCTCGAATTCACTGTTGAAAATGGTAAGCTATATATGCTTCAGTGCAGAACTGGAAAAAGATCACCTATTGCTGCCTTTAGAATTGCAGTGGATATGGTGAATGAGGGATTGATAACCAAGGAGGAAGCTATCCTTAGAATTAAGGATAAAGATATAGAAGGTATTTTCTATCCAATCATTGATCCATCACAAAAAGAAGAAATGAAGAAGAGATTTTTAGTTCAGGGTATAGATGCAGTCCCTGGTGCTGCCTGTGGTAAGGTAGTATTTACAGCAAAAGACGCCGAGGAATGGGCAGCAAGGGGAGAGAAGGTAATACTTGTTAGAAAAGAAACCAGCCCTGAAGATGTTGGTGGAATGCATGTTTCACAGGGTATTTTAACTGCCACAGGTGGAAAAACCTCGCATGCTGCAGTTGTAGCAAGAGGCTGGGGAAAATGCTGTATAGTAGGATGTGAAAAAATAAATATTGATTATGAAAAGAAACTATTTACTGTTGGTGATAAAGTTGTAAAAGAAGGAGATGAAATAACTTTGAATGGTTCTACAGGTGAAGTTTTTCTCGGTGCTTTGAAACTTGTAATTCCAGAGTTACCTCAAAGTTATTATACTATTATGAAGTGGGCTGATGAAATTAGAAAACTAAAAGTAAGAACAAATGCAGATACACCTTATGATGCAAAAAGAGCAAGAGAACTTGGCGCAGAGGGTATAGGTCTATGTAGAACAGAGCATATGTTCTTTGATACTGAAGAAAGAAGACTTGCAATACAGGAAATGATTATAGCCGATTCAGAAGAAGATAGAAGAAAGGCTTTAGCCAAGCTTTTGCCATTCCAGAAAGAAGATTTTAAGGGGATATTCAAGGCAATGGATGGACTTCCTGTGACTATAAGACTTATTGATCCACCATTGCACGAATTTGTCCCTCATGATGAAGAATCTCAGAAACACCTTGCCCAAAAAATAGGTGTGCCTTTTGAAAAGGTAAAACATAGAGTTGAGCAACTTAAGGAAGCAAACCCAATGCTTGGTCATAGAGGATGTCGACTTGCAATTACTTATCCTGAAATTCTTGAAATGCAGGTTACTGCAATAATGGAAGCTGCATGTGAATGTACAAAGGAAGGTATAAAGGTTGAACCAGAAATAATGCATCCTCTTGTAATAGATAAAAAAGAACTCAAAATACTAGAAGAAAGGACAAGAAAGGTAGCCGATGAAGTTATGAAGAAACATGGTGTAAAAGTTAACTATCTTGTTGGAACGATGATAGAGGTCCCAAGAGCAGCACTGCTTGCTGATCAGATTGCGGAAGTAGCTGAATTTTTCTCATTTGGAACAAATGACCTCACCCAGATGACCCTTGGTATGTCAAGAGATGATGCTGGTAGATTTTTACCAGATTACGTAGATGAAAAGAAAACTGGAATATTCAGGGATGACCCATTCCAGTCACTTGATCAGGAAGGAGTTGGGCTCCTTGTAAAAATGGCTATCGAGAAAGGAAGAAGTACAAGACCAAATCTAAAGGTAGGTATCTGTGGCGAACATGGTGGAGAATTAAAGTCCGTAAAGTTCTGTCACAGGGTTGGTATGAACTATGTATCCTGTTCACCTTTCAGAGTACCTATAGCAAGACTTGCTGCAGCTCAAGCTGTGGTAGAAGAAAAGATGAAATAAAGTTTTGTCTCTTAGAACTCTCTAACCAGGGGCATATCCCCCTGGTTAAGAGAAAAAAATTAAGACTTTGCTTTTTAGTGATTGATGGGGAAAACTCCCGCCTCCATCGGAAAATGGGAAAAAACGCGGGACAAAAACTTGCAAGGATGTCAAGGTAAGGCAAGACATTGTTTGTCATAGATGATCAAAGCTTTGTATAACATTGTAATCGCGAGGATAGCTTCTTGAGTTTATGGTAAGCGGGCGTTATAAAAAATTATCCCCCGAAGTCATAAGAGACGAAGTCGAAAAAGGAAGTTTATTTAATGTTTATTCATATCTATTATTATATTTACTGCTTCCTGAATATAAATATCCTTTGATATCTGTCCAATCCACTCAAGGTGTTTTATTCTTGAATCTTCTTCCTCGCCCTGATTTTTGTAATCCACCCATTCCACATTAAGTCTCTCCTTCGCATTCGTTTGTTGTTTTAGAATTTCCTCTGATGCCACTTTCAAATCACTGTAAAATTCTCTCGCCTTATCTATATTAAGTGGATAGGGCATCTCATTCTTCTCTTTTATTTTTTTGGTCATATTATCTATGTATGCAAAAACAGGGCTTGTTTTGATCCGTAATTGAGAAAAATTTTTGATCTTATCAATTTCAAAAGAATTAGTCCATAGAGTAAACTTTGCAGGTTTTATTGTATCAAAATCAAGAGGATACTTTAACTTATCTTCTCCAACCGGAATATAAGCATAGGGTGAGGGTAAAATTATATCAGGTAATACCCCTTTCTTTTGAGTTGAATCTCCATTGATTCTATAAAATTTTTGCACAGTAACTTTTAATGTTCCAAGAGGAATGTTAGTTGAGTCTTTTTCAAAACTACCAAGGTCTAAAAGTACCTGAACTGTCCCCTTACCAAATGTTTTTTCAGAACCCACTATAATAGCCCTTCGATAGTCCTGTAATGCTGCTGAAAGAATTTCAGAAGCCGAAGCACTCATCTCATTTACAAGAACTACAAGTGGACCATTGTAATAACATTCCGGATCAGGATCATTTATACTTTTTGTAAAACCAATATTATTCTTTACTTGAACAATAGGACCTTCGGGAATAAATAAGCCTGAAATTCTTACAGCATCCTCAAGAGAACCTCCACCATTGTTCCTTAAATCAAGAATTATTCCCTTTACATCATAATTTTTCAAAGCCTCTATGGCTAAAAAAACATCCTCAGTAGCATTTCTTGAGTTTACAGACTTAAAATCTCTATAAAAGGATGGCAAAAATATATATCCTATGTTTATCTCATCTTTCCTTATCAATGAAACTTTCGCATAACTTTCCTCAAGAACAACTTTTCCCCTTATTATTGGAATCACAACTATCTGGCCATCAGGCTTTCTAACCGTAAGCCTCACTTCTGTCCCGGCTTTACCCCTTATCAACCTGACAACCTCACCCACAGGCATATTTACTACATCAACAGGTGGCTGATTGCTCTGAGCAACTTTCAATATTATATCCCCTGCCTTAAGTAACTTCTGTCTTGCAGCAGGTCCACCAGGTATAATTTCCTGCACTTTTATGTATTCACCTTCCTCCTTAAGTTGTGCTCCTATCCCTTCAAATGTACCTGTCATATTTATATCAAAATCTTCCTTCTCATATACAGGGAAAAACTCTGTATGATTATCAAAACTTGAAGCTATAGAACCAATAAACCTGTTAAACAAGTATTTGTCATTCAATCTTCTTTCAATCATCCTCTGAGTATCCTTCAAAACTTCTTTCCTTGCATTCTCCTCATCCTCTAGAGTATAGCTTATCGTCTTCTTTCTCTCCATTACAGGAATTAACTTAGTAATCACTTCATACTTCAGAAGCTTTTTCCACAAAAACTTTTTTGCCTCTATGTTTTCTGGAAAATCCCTTTTAGCAGGATCAAGCTCTATGGTTTCATCTTCATAAAAATTTAGCGGGTTTAAAAGTATATTGCTTGCAATCTCTTTTGATTCCAAAATTCTCTTATAAAGAATGTTTGTAGTTTTTGTAAAAAATTTCAACATTGCTTTTTCATCACTGTAGATTTTTCTACTTTCCTTTTTCAACTCCTCTATATCACCTTTAAGAAAAAATCTTTTTGTACTATCAATGCTATCAATAAATAAATCAAAGGCTCGCTCTGGTATATTCTTTGAAATGTACGAATAAGCATAATGTGTCTTTAGAGTATCAAAAACTTTTCTAATAAGGTATTCTTCATACGAAAGATTTTTATCCTTTGATGAAATAAATAAACATCCTGCAAGAAAAAACAACACTAAAAAAACAATTCTTCTCTTTTTATAACCATTCATTTTTATCCCTTCTTAAAAAGTATAAAAACTATAAGTCCAAATATGTTTTTTGTCAAGAAACTTGTAACAGAATTGTAATTCCCCATGGTTTTTTAAGAAAAGGCACAATATTGATCGGAAAGGCAACCACATTTAAAAAAATTTTGACTCATCAGGAGAGGTTATTTGCTTGAGCAGTTAACTGGAAAGATTTTTCGGGTGTGTCTTTTTTTATTTTTTTATCTTATTTAACTTTTTTAATTAAGCTATCCAGTTTGTTCAGTATAGACATTAACATTTCTTGACATATTATTTTATTGTATTATAATTTTCAATAAGTCAAAAAACAACACAGGAGAACATTATGGCAAAACAGAATAGCCTATCACTTGCTACTTTACAAAAGAAATTTTCTACTGAAGAAAAATGTAGGCAGCATCTTTTCAAACTCAGGTTTCCAGATGGTTTTATCTGTCCTAAATGCGGGCATAAGGAGTACTTTTTGATTACAACAAGAAATCTTTACGAATGTAAAAGTTGTGGTTATCAGGCAAGTATTA
>Ga0207433_10006922_pt1 | contig 19294 bp, 11 predicted proteins | sample YelNatPaOPGAMG01_FD_187559 | JGI IMG/M metagenome (GOLD analysis project Ga0207433, IMG submission 187559) | Hot spring thermophilic microbial communities from Obsidian Pool, Yellowstone National Park, USA - OP-RAMG-01 (SPAdes) (version 3) | ecosystem: Environmental > Aquatic > Thermal springs... | reverse complement strand
TGGTATGGTAGGGATTTAACAGGATGACCTGGAACTTCTTGTTTGTTAGAAAGGTATAGAGGTTTTCCCAGAATGGACCTGTGGCTTCCATGCCAATAAGGAGATTGCTTTGCTCACAGCCCAGTGCCGTCAGACGGTTTGTGAGCTCATGAAACGATTCGTGATCGTTATGCACAGAAAAGCTTTTGAGTTTACTACCGTCATCACGGAGAACAATGCAGCGTGATGAAGTTTTGGAAACATCAATACCGAGATAATACATAGTGCACCTTAAAAGTTTGTTGTGAATAAATAGCAGAAGTTCCTTCAGCCCGGTCTGTCCAAATATAGCCTGGGAAATAAATGGTCTGCCCTCGAACAAAACAGGGTAGCCATAGTATCCTTAATGAATATTTCCAGGCAGACAGGCAGAAGGCGGTACTCTTTGCTGAATGGTTGATACTGAACGTATCACCATACGGAGACCTGCGAACCGTCTCTTCTGCTGAACGTGAGTTATCAACACTATACATAAAGAAAGAAAAAGAAGCAAAAAGAAAGAAAATTATTACTATTACAATATTAATAAACCTATACATGAACAATATACCAGGTTACGTCATGAAAAGATTGTCCAGACATTGCTTGTCTCACCCATTGATCCTCAGACCTTTGAACTGCCTATTGAGAAGCTGGTTTCCGCGTTATTGAAGCCAAAGGCAATTATGGAGCTCTTTAAGAGGCAGAAGGCGGACTACGAGAGGTTTGAGTATCAAGGCTATGACAAGGTCTATATCCCCGGCACGATCCCGATGAAGCAAAGCAACCTCATCGTGGTCAACGGGAATGAGATAAAGATGGGGGACTCCCTTTGTACCCTGTTCTTGCGGTTTGTGATAGAGCTTAAGAAGAAAAAAGGCGGCTGGGTTAATATTTACACCTTGGAGTCAGAGGGAGTAATTACTGATGTCCTGAAGTATCAGATTTACAGCAACCTCAGGACCGCATTGGAAGGCAGTTTATTGAACAAAGACGGGCAGAAGTTTATCCAGAGCGATGGGTCAAAGAAATACCGCATCTCTACTAATCCCGACTTTATCACTTACGACGAAAAGAAGCTACTCGCTCACCAAGACCACCACATCAGGGAGCTTGCCAAAAAGTTGTCCTAACGGACGGAGGCGTAAAGTGGAGCTTCATTTATCGCAATCCTTTGGGGGAGAAGGCTTATCATGGTATGTCCTTTAGTAATCCGTTTCATTTCAAGCCTCACCCCATCCCACAAAAGCACGCTTTGGGATACCGATCTGGGGAGCAAAAAGATGCCCGGCGAAATGACCGGGTTTTTTATTTGGGTGCGGAAAAGGGTACGCCGCATGCTTGCAGAGGGAAGCAATGGTCACTAAGAACTGTGCAACGTTACAAAGGGAGTCTATTTTTATCTGAAGGCACCGACGGCTAAGGTTGATACTTGAAGAAAAGTGTAGAGATCGCCTGAAGCTGATTCTTATCGTTGGATTTCCGTTTTGTATAATCTATAATTTCACGGAAAACATGGTGGCTGTGCCACCAAGAAGCCCGCTCACAATGAGCCGATCAGATGGAATGGGAAACATCGGAAGGAAACAGATAATGAAATTAGCTTCAACCTGTGTAGTGTCATTGATTGCTTTTATTATTGTATTTGTTTCAGAATGTGGGGCATACGGTAATGGTACTGCGGAAGGGAAGAATACTCCGGCTTACCTTGATACTAACTTGACATTTGAGGCAAGGGCGAGTGACCTCATATCGCGAATGACTCTTGAAGAGAAAATCTTACAAATGCAAAACAATGCCTCAGCTATACCACGACTCGGTGTACCAGCATACAACTGGTGGAACGAATGTCTGCATGGAGTGGCGAGAAATGGGGTAGCCACAGTTTTTCCGCAGGCAATAGGAATGGCTGCAACATGGGATCCCGACCTGATCCGCAAGGAAGCAGATGTAATCTCAACAGAAGCTAGAGCGAAATACAATTATGCAATTGGCAAAAATGAACACGGTATGTACCAGGGACTTGCTTTCTGGTCACCCAATATAAACATAGACCGCAATCCTCGATTTGGAAGAGGACAGGAGACTTACGGCGAAGGTCCATTTCTCACTTCGCAGATAGGCGTAGCCTTTGTCAGGGGCCCGCAGGGCTACAATAGCAAATATCTAAAAGTTGTGGCAACTCCGAAACACTTTCCAGCTCACAGCGGACCCGAGACATCTCGGCATTATTACTGACCGGAAAGGGAAATTGTATTTGGATGGCAAGCTCCTTATCGACAATTGGCACCCTTTTGAGGTCAATGTGTTCAAGTCCAGAGTGGTCGAATTGGAGAAAGGAAAGAGGTACGATGTTGAAATAGATTATGCGGACAGCGGAGATTTTGCCGGTATCAGGTTTCAGTTGCAGAAAGTAAACAGACTCCTCGATGCATCTAAACTCTTGAAAGATGCGGTCGAGACCGCAAGGCGAGCGGATGTGGTTATTGCTGTTGCAGGCATATCACCACAACTTGAGAGCGAGGAGAACAATCGCATTGACCTCCAGGGTTTCAAGGGGGATCGAACACGACTTCGTCTTCCTGAGGCTGAAGAAAAAGTTATTCGGGCATTGTACGAGACAGGGAAACCTGTAGTCTTGATGCTTGTTGGTGGAAGTGCTTTGGCGATCAATTGTGAGAAAAAATATCTGCCAGCAATTATCGATGCTTGGTACCCGGGCGAAGAAGGCGGAAATGCCGTAGCCGATGTTTTGTTCGGCGATTACAATTCTGCAGAAAGACTTCCGATTACATTTTACAAATCTGTCAAGGACCTTCCTGCATTTGATGATTACAGTATGCCTGGTCGGATATATCGTTACTTTAACAGCAAACCACTGTTCCCTCCTGGTTTTGGGATGAGCTATGCTACCTTTGAATATTCAAATCTTGCGATAAATAAAACTGATGTCGATGAGGGAGACACGTTGAGTTTGTCGTTGGAGGTGAGAAATACTGATAAATACGATGGCGATGATGTGGTACAACTCTATGTCAAATACTTAACGGCGAAATTCCCTCATCCTATAAGGTCGCTTGTAGGATTTAAGCGAGTGAATATTGTCAGGAGTAAATCTAGTAGAGTGGAGTTCACTTCGCCTGTAAGACCATTAAAACATTTAGATGCGAAGGAAAACAAATATGTCGTCGCGCCTGGAAAATATGAACTGCAAATCGGTTCAACTTCAGAAGATATCAGACTTACGAAAACAGTTGTGGTTACGAAAAGACTGCGTGAAGGATTTTCTCATCCAATATTTTCTCTTTCAAATTGTCCGCAAACGTCGGTCTACTTTGCGCCCTTCGAGCCATGATAGTGAGATAGTGTGAGATATGCGATTCGGTAAGGAGCCGAAGATTTTATTGATGATCAGGGGACAAAGGCACGTTCCTGTTACTTGTTATCTCGAATAAACTAATAAATAGGTGCGAGCTTAGTTAGTGAAACAGATAGTTCTTTGGGAATTTGAGGCGCGGTTTTCTTTAATTTTCGACTATTTTTCAACGTATTCTCCCTTTTTCGATGTCTTATGAAAAAAATTAACAATTAGATTATTGTGCTTGGAAATATTCGTTGTGTTTCTTATTGTTACAGTGAAACTAAAATTCTATTTGTAACTTTAACAGGGCATTTGATCATCGAAAATTTCATTAGAGAATATCTGGCCAAAAACTTTAAGCATACTTCGGAGGTAATCCAATGAAGCCTATCAAATCATCAATTGTGGTGTTGCTCTTTTTCTTTGCATTAAGTCTTTCGTCCAAGGCGCAAGACCAAGCGATTACGAAACATGTCGATCCGATGATCGGTACAGCTGCGCACGGCCATGTGTTCCCCGGTGCAGTTATGCCTTTCGGCATGGTGCAGTTAAGTCCCGACGAAGAGACGACGGGTTGGGACTGGTGTTCGGGGTATAACTATTCTTCGAAGACAATCATGGGGTTCAGTTTTACACATCTAAGCGGTACCGGTGCATCTGACTACGGCGACATACTTTTTATGCCGACTGTTGGAAAAGTGAAAGTTGTGCCGGGTACGGACGATAATCCATATGAAGGATACCGCTCTCCATTCAGCCATACTAACGAACGATCCTCACCAGGATTTTATAGCGTTCTACTATCTCGTTACAATGTCAGGGTCGAACTGACTGCTACTGATCGTTGCGGAATGCAGAGATACACCTTTCCTGAGTCCGATAGCTCCAACGTTATAATCGATCTTCAGCACGGCATCGGTAACACATGTACGGATGCATGGGTAAAGATTGTTGACAATAGAACTATCGAAGGGATGAGACGATCTCATGGTTGGGCAAACGACCGCTATGTATATTTCGTTGCGAAGTTCTCACGAGCCTTCGTTAGATACGGAACGGCAGACGACTCCGTCATCGCTAGTGGAAATAAGGAAGCGAGGGGAAGTGACACGAAGGCTTACGTTTCTTTTTCTACGCATGAAGGAGAGCAGATTGTTGTCCGAGTCGGAATATCGTTCGTCGATTTGGAAGGCGCTCGTAAGAACCTGTCGGCGGAAATGCCGGATTTCAATTTCGCAAAGTATGTGAACAAGGCGCGCAAAGCTTGGGGAGATGCGCTAAGCAAAATTCGCGTCGCTGGCGGGACAACTGCAGAGAAAAGGACTTTTTATACCGCGCTGTACCATTCTATGATCCATCCGAGCCTGTTCCAAGATGTCGATGGACGATATTATGGTATGGATCATAAGATTCACAAAGCCAATGGTTTTGTGAATTATACGGTATTTTCTTTGTGGGATACGTTCCGCGCCCTTCATCCTTTGATGACAATTATCGATCCGAAAAGGGATGGCGATTTTGTAAAGACATTGATAGAAAAATACAGAGAGAGTGGACTACTCCCAGTGTGGGAGCTTGCTGGAAATGAGACTTACACGATGATCGGGTATCCATCTGTCCCGGTAATTTTCGATGCTTATATGAAAGGAATCCGCGGCTTTGATGTCGACACGGCTTTCTCTGCCATGAAGCACAGCGCCGATCTCGACTGGAAGGGGTTGAAATATTACAAAGAGAGAGGGTTCATACCTGCCGACAAGGAGAACGAATCGGTATCGAGGACTTTGGAGTACGCTTATGAAGATTGGTGCATCGCCCAGATGGCGAAGAAACTCGGAAGGACAGACGACTACCGCCAGTTCAATCAGCGTTCCTTGTTTTATCAAAATGTTTTTGACAGTACAACAGGATTCATGCGCGGCAAGGAATCTGATGGCACGTGGTACAAGCCGTTCGACCCATTCTCGGTCTCGGGTAACTACACGGAGGCCAATGCATGGCAGTATACGTTCTTCGTTCCGCAGGATATCGGTGGGCTAATGAAGCTATTTGGTGGAAGGGAGAAGTTTGCGGAGAAGCTCGATTCTCTCTTTAGTGAGAGTAGCCATCTGACGGGAAGGTATCAGCCGGACATCAGCGGAATGGTTGGACAGGATGCACAGGGCAATGAGCCGAGCCATAACTTCCCATATCTTTACGATTGTGCTGGACAGCCGTGGAAAACACAGCGAGTTGTGCACGAAATAATGTCAAGGTGGTACACGGATAGTGTCGATGGACTGTGCGGTAATGACGATTGTGGCCAGATGTCGGCATGGTACGTTCTCAGCGCAATGGGATTTTACCCGATTACCCCAGGTCAGAATACTTTCGCTATTGGCTCCCCAATATTTAGAAAGGTGGTAATCGAATTGGGGCACGGGAGGAAATTTGTGATCAACGCTCATAGAGCATCGAGTCGTGACATATACATTAAGTCAGCTACAATGAATGGCAAGCAGTACAACAAAGTATACCTGACATATTCAGATATCATGCGAGGTGGCGAATTGAACTTCGTGATGTCAGATGAACCCAATGAAAACTGGGGATTGGATAATGCGGGACTCTTTGTCATGGCTCCAAATCACAATGTCGTTCCGATGCCAACTATTGAAACCAGTGGACAGATTTTTTATGATTCTGCAACCGCCACGCTGAATTGCTCCGATCCTGCTGCGCAGATACGATATACGCTTGACGGGACCGAGCCACAGGGCGATTCACAACTGTACACCGGCCCCATCGTTATCAGAAAGGCTTGTACACTGAAGGCTGCTGCTTTTCTTCCTGACGGACGTAAGAGTATGACGACTCAAACAAGTTTTATTAAGTCTCTTTATCCTCCGGCAAAATATGCCAATCCTTTTTCGCCTAAGTACACTGGCGGTGGAGCTATGGCTCTCACAGACGGACGCCATGGTACTACGGACTATCAAACTGGAGAATGGCAGGGATTTGATGGAACTGATCTGGATGTCGTCATCGACCTGACTAAGGAGAAGCGAATATCTGAATTGTCGACAGGATTTCTCCAGGACACGGGCGTTTGGATATTCCTTCCAGAATATGTGGAGTACTTTGTGTCACAGGATGGGACCAATTTTAAGAAGATTGCAGAGATAAAGAATGATATAGATGCCCAGAAACAAGGTTTACTTGTAAAGCACTTCACAGCACACTTGAACGATGTTACCGCAAGGTACGTAAGAGTCTTTGCCAAGAATATCGGAGTTTGTCCGTCGTGGCATGTTGGGGCGGGCTCGAAAGCATGGTTGTTCGTCGACGAGGTAACCATAAAATGAAACTTCGCTTTCATTAGCCATGATACCCGGTCGTGCTCAGTACGATTTGAATTAGCGGCGAATTCACAAATTGAAAAGGAACTTCGAAAGATGGAAAGAAAAGGTATACTAAGATATTTTCTTGTTTCCACGATGTCAGTTTTTCTCCTTGTTTCATTGGATAGCGCTGCTCTCGGACAGTCGGTGCAGGTATTTCAACGAGGTTTGTTTCTATCATTTGGGTCACAAGGTCGCAGCTCCAATGCGATGATTGGCACCGCGGATCCGGTGATTGGAAAGATAGTTAGAGGAGAATCGATCGATGCAAAGATCGGAAGCAAGGTTGTGTTCAGTGATGGAAAGAGTGAGACATGGACCGAACGTTATGCCGACAGTGCCGGTTGGTTCAAAGGAAGCTATCTCCATTCCGGCTATGCCCTTTTTAATGTTAGGTCGGATGGAAACCATGTTGGTATTATCGAGTCAATGGGAAACGATGTGGTTTATGTAAATGGTGTTCCGAGAGAGGGAAACAAGTACGGTTACAAAGACAATTGGGACACTTGGGAACCGGCGTTCAATTATTCCGAGATACCTATCGATCTTTTGAAAGGTGATAACCAGTTATTGTTCGTCTGCAACCGGGGATTATTAAAGGTGACGTTTCGTCAAATGGCTCCCGGGGTCCTTTTTAACACAAGGGATGTTACTCTCCCCGATTTGCTTATCGGAGAGCCCGCAAACGATTGGGCCGCAATCACCGTTATAAACGCCACTAGCAAACCTCTTAGCAATGCATATATAAAGACAGTTGGTGGTGGAGGATTATCATCGGAGACCAGGGTACCATTGATTCAACCATTCAGTGTTCGGAAGGTCGGTTTTAGGCTTACGGGACCGGCACCCTCTTCAGCCGGAGAGGTGGCCGTTACCTTGAGACTCATGGACGGAAATGGGAACACAGCGAAGGAAATCACGAGCGCAAACATATCAGTTAAAGCTGTCGAACCAAACAAAACGCATAATATTACTTTCATAAGTGATATCGATAGCAGCGTTCAGTATTATGCTCTCGTTCCGCCACTCGGTCCCGATAATGGCAAGCCGAAAGCATTGTTCTTCTCTCTTCACGGTGCAGATGTTATTGCCACCAACATGGCAAATTCGTATTATCCAAAAACATGGGGATATATTGTCTGCCCGACAAACGGTGGTCCGTACGGTTTCGATTGGGAAGATTGGGGAAGGTTGGATGCGCTGCAAGTACTTAAAATAGCAAAGTCGACGTTGAACATTGATCCGAGCAGAATTTATCTCACGGGACATTCTATGGGGGGACATGGAACATGGGTCATAGGGTCTCAGTATCCTGACCAGTTTGCTGCTATTGGTCCGAGCTCGGGTTGGATTAACTGGTGGTCTTATGTGTTCCATCATGATTCTGCTGAGTCTGCAATGTCAGAGATTCTTAGGCGATCCATGAATCCTGTTAATCCGTACAAGTTGGATCGGAACTTCAAGCAGTTTGGAGTATATATATTACATGGCAGCGAAGACGACAATGTCCCTGTGACTGAGGCGCTCAGCATGGTCGATACACTGAGCAAGTTTGATAAGGATTTTGTATTCCACGAGCAGATGGGTGTCGGGCATTGGTGGGGATTGAACGACGAGGCTGGGACTGACTGTGTCGATTGGCCTCCTATGTTCGATTTTTTTGCAAGGCATGCTAGACCAGGCGAAGAAAGGATATTGAATATCGATTTTACGACTGCAAATCCAGGGATTTCCGCGAGAGATTACTGGCTGACAATCTATGCACAGGAAAAGCAGCTTGAGCCGAGCAGAGCTATCGTCAGATTTATTCCCTCTCGTAATCGATTTGTTGGCACAACCCATAACGTCAAAATTATTTCTTTCGATTTGAAGTATGCCGATAAGAACAAGCCATTCGAAGTCGATCTTGATAGTACAAGGTTGAATGATGTGATTGTCCCAGCTGGGGCTGACAGACTCTGGTTTGAAAAAGATGCGGGAGGGTGGCAGGTTATTCCGATTCCGTCGCCTAACGACAAGGGGTCCGTGAGATATGGTACGTTTAAAGATGCTTTTAGAAATGATATGGTCTTTGTGTATGGAACTCACGGCACGAAAGAAGAGAACAAGTGGGCATTCGACAAGGCAAGATTTGACGCAGAGTACTTTTGGTACCAACGTGGAGGGTCGGTTGATGTTATCTCTGACAAGGAATTTGATTCAAAGGTAGACCCCAATAGGAATGTTATTCTATACGGAAACGAGAAAACAAATTCTGCATGGAATGAAGTCCTGGATAGTTGTCCCGTTACTGTTTCGGAAGGCAAATTGATCTTTGGAACAGAGATCATGAAAGGGAGAGGCCTATCCTGTTTTATGACAAGGCCAAGGAAAGGGAGCGCGACTGCAAGCGTTGGCGTCGTCTCCGGTACCGGCATAGAGGGAATGCGGATGACGTATGTTGTGCCTTATCTTCAGCCTTGGTTCTCGCTTCCTGATCTCACGATAATCACTTCTGACGTCTTCTCTGGACAAAGAGGAGTGAATGCTAAAATCGGCTTTTCAGGAGAAAAAAACGGTGGCGAGATAGGGTTTGGAAGCGAAAGGGAAGTCAAAGTCGCGGGCTTCTTCGGACTCGATTGGTCGATTAAAAACGGGGAGTTTGTTGAGGTGAGATGAACTTAATTATTGAACTTCTGTCGTTTCTGAAATTAAGGGTGAAGAATGTAATTTTTCCCTTCATGGTGTTTTTTCTATCTTCAATGACTATGGCACAAGTCCCACGAGTGGAAGGGAATTTTCCAATTCCTGAAATCCCATTTTCTCCTAAGCATTATGTTTGCTATCGCGTAGCTGGTCCGATTGATATCGATGGAAATCTTGATGAGGCATCGTGGAAGAAAGCGGCGTGGACCGATTATTTCGTGGATATACAGGGGAATAGTCGGCCTATTCCAAGGTACAGAACACGGGTTAAGATGCTTTGGGATGACAAGTATCTCTACGTCGGAGCGGAACTTCAGGAACCAAATCTATGGGCGACACTGAGACTGAGGGACACCGTGGTCTTTTACGATAATGATTTTGAAGTTTTCATTGACCCTAACGGTTCGACACAGCCTTACTATGAAACCGAGATAAATGCATTAGGAACCGTTTGGGACCTCCTGCTTCGTACACCATATCGTGATGGGAATAAAGCTGCTGTTAATGCCTGGGACATCAAAGGTCTCAAAGTCGGCATCGGCCTTCATGGTACACTTAATAATCCTGCGGATGTTGACACCGGGTGGACTGTGGAGATCGCGTTTCCATGGAGCGTACTTGGAGAGTGTGCTTTGAACGGCGCACCTCCAACGGATGGTGCGCAATGGAGGATAAATTTCTCTCGTGTCGAGTGGCATCTTGGTGTGAAGAATGGGAAGTACTTTAAGGAGGTAAATCCTGCCACAGGTCAAATTTTACCTGAGGACAATTGGGTATGGTCACCACAGGGTCTCATCAACATGCATTATCCCGAGATGTGGGGTTTCGTCCAATTCTCAGATAGGGTCGTCGGTGAAGGAGAAACAAAATTCATATGGAATCCTGTCGAAGATGCGAAATGGGACCTGAGGCTTGTTTACTACGCAGAGAGACAATACTATAATGATCATGGTGAGTTTACACCCGACCCGTCAAAACTTGAATTGAAGGAATGTGCAGCGCCAGGGTATTTGTTACCGGCAAAAATTTACGTAACGCCAGATTTGTTCGAGGCGACACTCCAATCCGCAGATGGCAGAACGACTGTCCATATAAGGCAGGACGGCCTGACTTGGATCACCTACAGGTGAGTTTATTTGCACATAGAGGTTGCCATATAGCTAAGAGTATTCGTGGAAGTAGCCATCTAACGGAGGGTTAACGAATTTGACATTGAGATGCCCCGTGTTTAACATTAAAATGTTAATCGAAATCACTTGAAGAACATACTGAAAAAGATTGGGATTCGCAGTTTGATGTCATGGCCAAAGGGCAGTTCCTTGTGACTCAGAGGGGGATTGACATCATGCGCAAGCAAAGCCTTGGATGTGGGCAAGGTGGAAGCGTTGGCGGCGACATACTCAACATCATGAGCAAGAATGCCCTCGTGAGTGGCCCAAACAACGCCGCATACGGTTCCGCGAAGGCTGCACAACTCCATTTGAGCAGGCTGAGCGCGGCCGAGCTCGGTAAGGATAAAATTCGAGTGAACGTCGTCAACCCTGATGCTGTAATCGCAGACAGCAAGATTTGGAGCGGTGCATGGGCTGAAGGGCGTGCCAAGGCGTGTGGTGTGAAAGTTGAGGAACTTCCTGCTTTTTATGCGAAGCGTACGCTCTTGAACGAAGTAATTACACCCGAAGATATTGCCAATGCATGTTTTGCTTTTGTCGGTGGTTTGCTTAGCAAATCGACGGGGAATGTGTTGAATGTCGATGGAGGCATCGCTGCGGCCTTTTTGAGATGAACTTACCTCCACTCATAAAACCAACGACTGGTACATGATCAAAGTTGGTATTGGCAAATGCAAAACAGAGCTCTTCACAAACATCAAGGAACAATGAAAAAAATATTTTTTGTATTACTGATTACGGTTGTTCTGCCACACTTAAATGTTGCTGCAAGGGAGAAGATCAGCGTGGTACCAAAACCAAATTTCGTTATCATGGGACAGGGAAATTTCTCCCTCTCCCGCTCGACTGGCGTCTCTTATACTCGTCATCTTGGCAAGTTGGGAAAATATTTGATAGAGCAGCTTGAATTTTTTACTCACCTTGAGCTTCGTCACGAGATTGTTGATAGGAAAAAAAATGTAATACTGCTCAAACTGGATCCCAACTTCAATGAAGCAAACGAAGAAGCCTATTCGCTCGATGTCAGTCAATCTAAAATTGTGCTGAAAGCAAGGACAGATGTGGGGCTGTTTAGAGGGATACAGACCTTGTTTCAACTTATTCCCATTCCAAATTCGGCGGGACAGGACACTTTTATTGTCCCATGTTGTAAGATTGTGGACTATCCGAGGTTCGGCTGGCGTGGACTTAATTTGGACTGCGTTCGTCATTTCATGTCGGTTGATTTTGTCAAAAGATACATCGACCTTCTCGCTTATTATAAATTCAATGTGTTTCATTGGCATCTTACTGACGATCAGGGATGGAGAATACAGATCAAGAAATATCCAAGGCTCACCGAGGTTGGTGCGTGGCGGAAAGAAGCTGATGGTAAAATATACGGTGGCTACTACACCGAGGAAGAAATAAGAGAGGTGGTCGCTTTCGCTAAGAGTCGGTTCGTAACGGTCGTTCCTGAAATTGAGATGCCCGGTCATTGCCAGGCATCGCTCGCGTCTTATCCAGAGAATGCTTGTGTGCCGGGTCCATTCGAGGTAGGCACACAATGGGGAGTGTACAAGGACATCTATAATCCAGGCAACGAATCGACGTTCGCTTTTCTCGAGAATATTTTAACTGAAGTGATGAGCCTTTTTCCGTCTCGTTACATCCATATCGGCGGCGATGAAGTTCCGAAGATAGAATGGAAACAAAATGCCAAGTGCCAGCAACTGATGAAGGAGAAAGGGCTAAGGAATGAGGAACAGCTCCAGAGCTATTTTATCAGAAGGATTCAGAGATTTGTTGAGTCTAAAGGAAGGCAGATTATCGGCTGGGATGAAATTCTCGAGGGGGACGGACCGGATTCAGGTGGAGTTGTGGAATCATGGCGTGGAACAGACGGTGCGATGCAAGCGGCGAAGAGCGGTCATTACACGATACTCGCTCCGGGTGAATATACCTATCTTAGCCAGGATGCTGACGGCCTTAGCCTAGATACTGTTTACTCTTTTGATCCCATGCCGCATGGGTTAACACCTGATCAACAGAAGTTTGTGCTTGGTACTGAAGCAAGCATGTGGACAGAACACGCTCCACAAGAAACCATTGATAGCAAAATGTTTCCTCGGCTTCTCGCTGTTGCCGAAGATGCATGGACAAACCCTTCCCAAAAAGATTACACTGACTTTCATAAAAGACTGGATGCACAGTATGATAGGCTTACCTACTTAGGCGTTGACTACGGACTCGAACGGAAGGCGATATCTTACATAACGATTTTCAACAAGGAGAAGAAAGAGTTTACTGTAAGCCTTTTTCCGACACAAGTCGGAATAACACTGCGTTACACGACTGGCGATACACCAACTATGGAAGACTCGCAATTTTATGAGAAGCCTGTCGAGATCTCTGGTACGACCACATTCATTGCCCAGGCCGAGATGAGAGGTCGGCTTGTCGGTAACCCAGTAAAACTTTCGTTCATGATCGACAAGGCATTGGGTGCGAATGTCTCGGTGCAGCAGCATTATGCTCCACAATATGCCGCAAACGGAGTGGGGTCGCTAGTCGATGGAATACGCGGTACGACAAATTTCCGGGACGGCTTATGGCTTGGTTATCAGGGAACTGACATCGATGCGACTGTTGATATGAGAGAAGAGAAAAGTATTTCAGAAATTGGTGCTGGATTTTACCAATCGATCGGTTCGTACATCTTTATGCCGACATCTGTCGAGTTCTACGCTTCGAGAGATGGTATTCACTTCGACAACGTCGGGGTGGTACGGAACGATGTGCCGGAAAAAGACCCAGACACCATCATCAAGGATTTTAAACTGGCCTTCAAATCGAAGGAAATCAGATACATCAGGATGATCGCAAAGGGTATCGGCGTCTGTCCCCCTTGGCACATCGGTGCCGGTGATAAAGCATGGCTGTTTATAGACGAAATTTTCGCAAACTGATAGGCTTTCGTATCATCATTTATCTTGCTGACCTAATAGGAGAAATTTGTTATGAAGAAGATCATTACAGTGCTCTCAGTTTTGTTCCTGACAATTAGCCTTTCTTATTCACAGGTTTATGAATCGAAGTATTATCCTGAAACCGATACACTCGTGCTTAAGAAACTTCACGAATGGCACGACATTAAATTCGGACTTCTTATGCACTGGGGAACATATAGCGAATGGGGGGTTGTTGAATCGTGGTCGATTTGCTCGGAGGATGAAGGATGGGAACGTAGACGCGATTCCAATTATACAGATTACAAGGAGAAATATGAGAACCTAATCAAGACTTTTGATCCTGTCAAGTTCAACCCCGATAAATGGGCAGAAGCAGCAAAGGAAGCAGGAATGAAATATGTTGTTTTCACAACAAAGCATCACGATGGATTCTGCATGTTCGATACTAAGACGACCGACTATAAAGTCACAAGTCCGGAATGCCCGTTCCACACGAATCCACGAGCAAACATTACCAAAGCAATCTTCGATTCGTTCAGGAAAAAAGGGTTTATGATCGGTGCATATTTTTCCAAAGCCGATTGGCATTCGCCAGATTACTGGTGGCCAAACTTTGCAACTCCAGACAGGAATCCGAATTACAACATAAAACTTCATCCCAATCGCTGGCAGAGGTTCGTTAAGTACACACAAACTCAAATCGATGAGCTGATGACAAATTATGGCAGAGTCGATATACTCTGGTTGGATGCAGGCTGGGTTAGAATAAAAACTCCTGAGGAGATAATGTTGGAGAAACTCACGGCGAAATATCCTGTGTTTCCTCAAAGCCAGGATATCGATATGCCCTTGATCGTGAAGGATGCCCGTGAGAAACAACCCGGGCTAATTGTCGTCGACCGCGCTGTGCCCGGACCGTACCAGGATTATCTAACTCCCGAGAATACTGTGCCGGATAAACCGCTTCCTTATCCGTGGGAAACGTGCATGCCGATGGCAACAAGCTGGTCATACGTTCCTCATGATCATTACAAATCTGTTAATGAACTTATTCACCTCCTTGTAGATATCGTGTCGAAAGGGGGAAACTTTCTTCTAAACATCGGTCCGAACCCGCAGGGGGATTGGTCGCCGACGGCGTATGAAAGGTTGAAAGGAATCGGTGAATGGATGAAGGTCAACAGCGAGGCAATTTACGATACTCATCCGGTTGCACCATACAAGCAAGGGAAAGTGTGTTTGACCCAGCTTGATGATAGTACGACATTCGCTATATATCTTGCTGACGAAGGGGAGAAGACGCCACCATCAATGATTTGGATGGACGGTATTTGTCCAGCGAGCGATGCGAGGGTAACGCTTCTCGGTTATAAAGATAAAGCGATAGAGTGGAAGAAAGTCGGAAATGGATTTGTGGCTTATGTGCCGAAAGGATTCCAGGAACACCCACCTTGCGAAAATGCTTGGATCCTAAAAATCTCGAAGGTGGCTGGTCATCCAACAACAATGGATGTGAGGTATTAATATGAGAGTAGTAAGTTTACTCACCTTCCTTTTGTTCGTTCCTCATGCATTTCCGGCCGCAGTGGTTCATGAGGGAAAAAATTATGCGACTATCAGTCCGTCGGATACGAAGGAAGAGATCATTGAGAAAGCCGCTTGCGTTGTTCCATCTCCTCAACAGTATGCATGGCAAAAGATGGAATTCATTGCATTTGTGCATTTCGGTATGAACACTTTTGCGAATGTAGAGTGGGCGAAGGAGAAAGCGAGTACAAGACTTTTCAATCCTACCGAGTTGGATTGCGACCAATGGGCGCGGGTACTGAAGGCCGCGGGTATGAAAATGGCTATATTGACCGCTAAACATGAAGATGGTTTTTGTCTCTGGCCGAGCAAGTACACAAAGTACAGCGTAAAGTACAGCCCCTGGAAAAACGGTAAGGGAGACGTGGTTCGAGAATTCGTAAATGCGTGTCACAAGTATGACCTGAAGGTCGGGCTCTACATTTCTCCCTGGGATCAAGCCGAGCCGAGTTATGGAACACCAAAGTACAACAATTATTTCGAGAGTCAATTGACCGAGCTTCTAACGGAATATGGCCCCATAACAGAAGTCTGGTTTGACGGAGGCATAGCCCCCGATTATCCGAAAAAGCAAGCTTATGATTGGCACGCTTATTATAAATTGGTGCGGAAGCTTCAACCCAATGCACTTATCGCCATCATGGGACCGGATATCCGATGGGTGGGAACTGAATCCGGTTACGGCAGAGAAACGGAGTGGGATGTTCTTCCAATAGATCTCACGTCGCTCGACAGCATAAAGGACGAAGACCCTCTTCACCCAATCGATGCAATTTACCGGCCTCATAACTACATGGGATCAGACCTCGGTGGCGACGATAAGCTTGGGAGTGCAAAGGGACTCTTCTGGTACCCTGCCGAAACCGACGTAACAATCCGGCCTGGATGGTTCTATCACGCTGCTGAAGACTCGATGGTTAAATCCGTAGCTCAGCTTGTAGATATTTATTTCGGATCTGTCGGGAGAAATTCAGTTCTTCTCCTCAATGTGCCGCCGGATAAGCAAGGCCTCATCAACAACCATGATATCAAAGCGCTCAAAGGATTTTATGACGTCATTTCCAAAACCTTCAGAGATAATCTCGTCTCGGATGCGATAGTAGAGATTGATGGAACCCATAGAGAAGAAGCGTCGGCGCTTTTCGGACATGGTAAATACTGGATCAGTAAAAACGGCACCGATACCGTAGCCCTGACGTTTATCATGCCGCAGAATAGAACTTTTGATGTAGCGATGCTACAGGAAAAGATTTTGGTCGGCCAGCGAATCGCGAAGTTTCGAATCGAATATTGGGATGGAAATGGTTGGCAGAAGATGACTGAAGGGACGACAGTTGGCTACAAGAGGCTTCTGAGGTTCAATCCGATCACGACGGATAGGGTTCGGCTCGTGATAGAAAAGTCGAGGCTCAACCCGACACTATCGAAGTTCAGCTTGTTCTATTTGTCGCCCGAGTATTTAAACAAAAAGAAATGAATCTGTACGACCATGAGAAATTTCATCAAGGCAATATCTATTCTGTTCATCCTTTCATGGCTTTCCCCTGAGTGGAGTCAAGCGCATACGTTTATGGTGTCTCGAAATAATTTTCTTCTTGATGGCAAGCCTTTCCAGATAATCAGTGGCGAGATGCATTTCTCACGCATTCCAAGAGCGTACTGGCGGGCGCGTCTAAGAATGGCGAGGGCAATGGGACTCAATACGGTGTGTACGTATGTGTTTTGGAATGAAGAAGAGCCTGAGAAGGGCAAATTTAATTTTAAGGGGAGCGCCGACGTTGCAGCTTTTGTCCGGATGGCTCAGCAAGAAGGTCTATGGGTTTTAATCAGACTGAGTGCATACGCATGCGGGGAATGGGAATTCGGCGGATATCCATACTGGCTGCTAAACGAGAAAGAAATGAGGGTGAGGAGCCGTGATCCTGAGTTTATGAAGCTGATGAAAGACTATTACGAGCAACTTAGGAAACAGCTTGCACCGCTGCAGGTGACAAGAGGCGGGCCTATACTTATGGTACAAATCGAAAATGAGTACGGGTCGTACGGGGATGACAAAGAATATTTAGAAATGAACGAAGAAACAATGCGTGATGCCGGCTTTGACGTGCCGTTCTATACTCTCGACGGAATCGACAAAGTCTCGCGTGGATCGGTGAACGGTGCTATTCCAGCCGTTGATGGCTCTGTAGATATAAGACAAATTATGGATACAGTGAACGCTTATAACGGTGGACACGGTCCGTACTTTATAGGTGAGTGGTATCCAGGTTGGTTCGACGATTGGGGGAAGCCTTTCAACACTGTCCCTGTGAGAGTTTGTGCGGAACAACTCGATACTATACTTGCACACGGTGTGTCGGTAAATATGTATATGGCACATGGTGGTACGACACGGGCATTCATGAACGGTGCGAACTTCAATGATAACCTCCCGTATTCTCCCCAGATCAGTAGCTACGACTACGATGCACCGATCGACGAGGCCGGACACCCTACGCGGAAATTCTTCGCACTGCGAAATGTGATCCGCAAGTTTTTGCCTGCCGGTTACAAACTGCCTGGAGTACCGTCCGTTGAGTCCGTGATCACGATTCCGAAATTTAAGCTTCGGCGTGTAGCCGATATCATGGAAAATCTTCCAAACCCGATTCGATCGGTGAGTCCGCTCACATTCGAAGATATTCATCAGGCTTATGGCTACGTACTTTACCGAACTAGAGTCAAAGGACTGGTGAGGGGACAGCTCGACATCGATCATCTCAGGGATTACGGAATCGTGTTCGTCAACGGGAAAAGAGTGGCGGTCCTTGACCGAAGGTTGAAACAGGAATCGTGTGAGCTCACTTTGCCCGATTCGGAGAACACGTTAGATATCTTTGTAGAGAATCTCGGCAGGATCAATTACGGGCCATACATAAATAACAACCACAAAGGAATAACGAATGAAGTGATTCTCAATGGCAATGTTCTCAATGATTGGGAAATGTTCGGCTTCCCTTTCAATTCACAACCTCAGATACCGGCAAGCTCCTCTCATGTTTCAGACTATCCCGTGATCAGGGAAGGGAGCTTTTACCTCGACAAAGTCGGCGATACTTTTCTTGATATGAGAAACTGGGGAAAGGGGCATGTCTGGATAAATGGGCACAACCTCGGCCGATACTGGAACATCGGACCCCAGCAGACAATTTATGTTCCGTCACCATGGCTGAAGAAAGGAAGGAACACCATCGTGGTATTCGAGGAACTCAAGACCTGTGAGGATGAGATCGGAGCTGTCAGTACCCCCATTCTGAATCAGCTCAAAGAGAAGTAGCGGGACATGCCGGCGGCTGAAGCTCGATTGCCAAAAGAGGAATCAGTAACTGAATTGGAGTTCTTCGCCTCGTCCATCGCTTAGCCTGACTCGTTGAGCCGTTTAAACGAGCCATTAGCAGAACGTCGGGAAGAGAATGTGGGTTCGATAGGAGATAATGGAGAGCTTGAACGGATTTACAACGGAGGATGAGACGCCGGATTTCACGTATTTCACGAAGCTACTCAAGCGGATCGCTACCAAAGGTATTGCCTCATTGTACAATTCTCCTGACTTCATACACAATTTTGTATAAGACACTGATTTTTAAGGGGTTAAGTTTTTGCGTAGGCACCACAGTTATTTTATGAGGTACGGGACGTCAGTCCATCGGAGTCCCATGATTTGATAAATTTTCTTCGCGTCCTGTGTGGCTTTTGAAGGCAGGGCATAAACCTTGCCAGTTTTGTGATCCTTTAAGATCGATATCTCAAGACCAAGCAATGCTTTCCTGATAGCTTGAGGCGATAACTTTTTGTATTGTAAATTCACTCTGTATTCGGCCGTCCGCACACACACCAGGGCCATAAAACACAGGGCAATGTGTGCCTTTATCCTGCGTGGAGTCCAATGAAAAATCGGGCGCATCCTTAAGTCATGTTTGCTAATGCGGAACGTCTCTTCTACCTGCGTGTTGCCTCAAAATAAAATGTGAGCGAAAGTTAAGATTGTTTGGCATGTTTTAAAATGTATGTTGGTAGAGGTTCAGCCTGGGAGAGGATGTTGTCGATCTTAGTTTGGATCTGGCGTTGCAGAAGAAAAGGGTCGAGAGTTAGGAAGAGCGT
>Ga0207433_10006906_pt1 | contig 19328 bp, 18 predicted proteins | sample YelNatPaOPGAMG01_FD_187559 | JGI IMG/M metagenome (GOLD analysis project Ga0207433, IMG submission 187559) | Hot spring thermophilic microbial communities from Obsidian Pool, Yellowstone National Park, USA - OP-RAMG-01 (SPAdes) (version 3) | ecosystem: Environmental > Aquatic > Thermal springs... | reverse complement strand
AGCCTCGGCCGGGCTTTGATCCCGGGACCTACAGCTTACGAGGCTGTCGCTCTACCAGGCTGAGCTACCGAGGCGTCATATTTTGTAATGGTGGCATTTGTCTTTTAAATCGTTCTTCTATTTTTTATTGGTTTGCTGAGAGTTTTTAAGTTTATACACAATATTCATTTAGGTATGGAGGACGCGGTTTTGCCTCTTTCAAAAGATGTTGGAGAAAGAAAAATAATTGAACTAATTCTGGAAAGGTTGGAAAAAATGCCGAAAATGCCAATTCCATTTGGCGATGACGTTTCCGCCTTTGACATAGGAGATGGCAAACTTGCAGTTTTGAAAACAGACATGCTTGTTGATAAAACTGATGTTCCGCCTGGCATGAGTTTTTGGCAGGCGGCCCGCAAGGCTGTTGTCATGAATGTTAGCGATTTTGCCGCGAAAGGTGTTAAACCATTAGTAATTCTCGTATCCCTTGGACTGCCGAGAAAACTAACGGAGAAGGGTATAGACGAGATTGGAAGCGGGTTGAATGCTGGAGCCCGCGAGTACGGCGCTTATGTTATTGGAGGGGACACAAATGAAGCCTCAGATCTTGTAATTAGCATTTCACTTTTTGGAATAGCTAAAAAAGGGGAGGTTATGCTGCGGAGCGGAGCAAAACCTGGAGACATTGTTGCTGTTACTGGCTTTTTTGGCAAAACAGCCGCAGGATTAAAAATTCTTGTTGAAGGTTTTGAGGCGTCAGAAAAAATTCGCAAAGCGTTTGTGGATTCAGTTTTGATGCCTAAAGCACGGTTAAATGAGGGCTTGGCCCTAAGCCAAACAAAAGCAGTTACATCAGCGATAGACTCAAGCGACGGCTTAGCTTGGAGCCTCCATGAAATTTCGAGAGCAAGCAAAGTTGGCTTCTTAATCGACAAGCTTCCAACAGCCAAGGAGACAGAAAAGTTTGCTGAAATTAACAATCTTGACCCATCTGAGTTGACGCTTTATGGAGGAGAGGAATACGAACTTGTTTTGACTTTAAAGCCTAAACTTTGGAAAAAGGCGGAAAGGACTGTTGAAGAGGTTGGCGGCAAACTTTTGCCCATAGGAAAAGTTACTGCTGAAGAACAGATTCTTTTAGAAATGAAGGGAAAGAGAACTGTCATTGAGCCTCGGGGTTGGGAGCATTTCAAAAGTCATTAAAGATTAATTTTGGAGTGAAGGCATTATATTTGAGTGTTAATGTGTGATTTAACGCGCTATCCAACTGTTCGAAAGGCAATATTCTATGAAAAATTAGCCAATGATAGGGTTAGATGCAGTTTATGCGAAAGAAGATGCGAAATTCCGTCTAGCGCCAAAGGATTTTGCAAAACAAGGGTTAACATAAACGGCGAATTATACACGCTTGTTTACGGCAATATAAGCGCCATTGAAAGCCGTCCAATAGAGATAAAACCCTTCTTCCATTACTGGCCCGGCTCAACAGCCCTTACATTTTCCACTTGGTCCTGCAATTTAGACTGTATTTGGTGTCAAAACTTTCACCTCTCAAAGGCTGAGCCAAAACCAGAAAAAGCCGCTTACTATCCCTTTGAAGAAATTGTTAAATTAGCCCTTTACAATGGGGATGCTGGCTTATGCGCAAGCTTTCAAGAACCAACACTTCTTTCTGAATGGGCGATTCCGCTATTCAAATTCGCGAAGGAAAGGGGAATAAAATATTGCTGTTACGTCTCAAATGGCTACATGACATTGGAAGTTCTAAAAGCTCTTTTTGATGCTGGAATGGATGGATTAAAAATTGATGTTAAAGGAAAAACTGAAACTTATGAGAAATATTGCGGAGGCGCTGATGCAGAAAAGGTTTGGAGAAATGCGAGAGAAGCCAAAAATTTAGGTTTGCATGTGGAAATTGTGAATTTGGTTGTTAGGGACGTTAATGACGACGAGGAAACTTTAAAGTGGGTTATCCAGAAGCATTTGGAAGCTGTTGGACCCGAAACACCATTACATTTTACACGTTATTTTCCAGCCTACAAATTCAAAAATCCACCGACAAAAATTGAAACTTTAGAGAAAGCCTATGAAATGGCAAAAAAGGCTGGAGTTCTTTACCCATATATCGGAAATGTTAACGGCCACAGATATGAAAATACGTATTGTCCAAACTGTGGAGAAAAACTGATTAAAAGATTTGGACCACAAGTGATAGCTTATTCCATTACTGAAGACGACAAATGCCCAAAATGCGGTACACATGTGCCAATAACGGGAAAGTATAATCCGCGTTCGCATTGGAGATTTTAATCTTACTTCTTTAGGGTTTCTTTTAGCCTTAAGTATAGTATTGCACCTATTACTCTGCCAACCATTGAAATCATGTAAACAATTTGCAATCCAACAATTAAGCCGAAAGCATCAATCGTATAAGCGGATAGGTATCCTCCAATGAGAGAGCCAACGAAGGAACTCATACCCAATACTAAATTGAATACTGCCGTGAAGCTTCCGCGATACTCTGGTGGTGAAATGTCTAAGAGATAAGCAGTTATTCCTGCTTGTCCAAGGGCTGTGACTAATCCCCAAAAGGCGCCAATGGCTATTAGGACGTTAATGTCTGGTGCGAAGGCGTAGGCTATTGGTACAGTTATCAGGCTGAACCTGTATAAGATTAAGGCTGGCTTCCTTCCAACAGTGTCTGTAAACCTTCCAGCCCATCCCTGAAAAATTATTGTTAATAGGGATTGGACTACAGAGAGCAAAGCTATTTGCAGCATAGAGGCGCCGAGTACATCCACTTGCGTTCTTGGAAGGAGAGGCCAACAGATTGACATTGAGAATTCAAAGAAGCCTGCAATAGTGCAGTATTTGACGAATTCCGGGCTTTTTCTTGCATATTTTAGAGTGCTAAAAAAGTCTGAGGCAAATTCTTTTGTTAAGTTCAGTTTTTCGCCATTTTTCTTTTCTTTTATGGAAACCATCGGCAAGCATGATGTTATACCGCAGAAAGTTGCAATTAACAATGGCAGAAACATCATCTCTTGCGGTGTTCCTCCAATGCTTATCATAAGCACTCCAGAGGCTATGGTGGCTATGAAGCTGCCAATGGAAGTCCACAGGTTTATGTTAGCGTTTGCCCTTCCAAGCTTGGATGATGGAACTAAATCGCCTATTAATGCCGTTATGGCAGGGGTTGCCATAGAACCCAAAACTGCTTGGACAGCGATTAATATTATGAGTTGGGTTGCATTCGCCACAAAAATCATTGGAATCCAAAGCAAAGCCATCGTCAACGTGCCTATGATTATGAATGGTACTCTGCGTCTTACTTTGTCGCTTAGTCTCCCCCAGAAGACTTGCATTACATTGTTTGATATGTTTGATGACGATTGATACCATCCCATTTCTGCGGATGAGGCGCCAAGTTTTACGGCGTAGGCTCCCATGAATGGACTCACCATTCCACTGCCCAAAGAGTTGACTACCGAGCGCACGTAAAGTGGTTTCAGATTCGCTTCTTTCTCATCCACTTCCAATTTTGGGTCACGCTTGCGATTCTGTTTAGATTTTTCAATAAAGCATATGGGAAGCTTAAAAACTAATCGTGTGCTTTAGCGGAGGATTTGCATGTTATTTTTAGAATTTTTGAAGCGAAAATTATATTTGAAAGTTCTTTTTCCCTTTCAATCTCGGTTCGGGGTTCAGAATTTTGGGCGAAAACTTGGATAGCCTACTTTTTCTTTTTCCGCTTTTTAACAACCGTTACGGTGGATGTTTGAGTTAGTTGCCGAATTTTTGCGTTTGGGAATATGCGTTCAATTTCTTTCCGAAGTCTTGTTAAGTTCACTTCACCATAAGTTTTCACGTCTATTATGGGTTTTTCATTTTCGTCATAACTCACAGACACAGTGTACCCCGAACCAACCTCAACTTGGGCTGGTTCCAAAACAAAACCTGATTCTTCAGCTTCCATTTCAACGATGCCTTGAGCCTCATGTTTCTGTTTACGCTCTGCCATCTTAACCACAACATTCTAAAAATGCCATGTTTTGGAATTAAAGGATTGTTATGTTTCAATATTGATTTGCCGTTCTGTCTAAGAGATAATTTATAACTGTTATACACGAAGCCGCCAAATAGGGTTTCTTGCCCAAGGAAACTTTTTCGCCATAACGCAAGGCGAAAGCCTCAACTCTTTTAGGTAAACCCACATGATCTCCTAAAACAAAAACTGGCTTTTCGCCAATTTTCGTTTCAAATATATCCTTTCCACCCTCTTCCAAAACATAAATTTTCGATTCCTCAGCCTTAGCCTTAATTAACGCTTCAAAACTCATTTTGGACAGGCTTATGCCCGGATGCGCTTTTCCAGCTAAAACCTTTCTTAGGATTTGCTTCCATGTTTCCTGGTCTGTGCGGACATCATGAAGGACTGCGCCATCTATTTTCAAGTGAAGTGGCGGTTTCGGCGGACCATTTAGAATTGCATTAAATGTGACATTCTTGCGGATAGCATGGGATAAGAACAAGCTTGCAACGGCACATTCGTAAACTATGTCCAAGCGTCCAGCATCGTGCAAATTCTTCCAGTTCGAATCCGTTCTGCCCAAACGAGAATACAAAACAAATTCCCGCATCAATATTCCCTCATAACACTGTGGGGTTCGTGAAAATTATATTTACTGTTCGCCCAAACACCCTTGTAAGCACCTTGCTATTTACAAAAGAAAAGATGATTCGATTAGATAGATTGTTAATAATTGACAAGGCAAGATAAAACCTAGGGAGCCTATCCTAACCTTTTTGAGGCTATAAGCGTTACTGAAATTTACCAGTAAAATTAGAGACGCCTTGTTGTCTCAGCAAGCTATGAACTAAATGTCAGAATCTTGTATAACCGTTCTAGTGTAAGGTTTCTTTTATTGCGTGCATGATATCGCTTCTTGTTAATATCCCCACCAATTTCTGGTTATCACTTTTGTCAATGACGAGAAGTCTTCCAACGTTATATTTGTTCATTTTTTCGAGGGCTTCAGCGATGGAGTTTTCGGGGAAGACGGTGACTAACTTTTTGGTGCAAATTTCAGCGATAGAAACATTGCTCCGCTTTTCTCTTGCAATTTTCATTGCATCTTGCAGTGTGACTATTCCAATGAGTTTATTTGACTCGTTGATTACTGGGAAGCCTATATGATGGTGCTCTGCTACTTTGTCGAAGAATTCATTTACCGTCATTGTAGGCGTTAGTGTAATGATGTTTTTTGTCATTATTTGTTCTACTTTCATTTCCTTTAGCATGCTTATTTCGATTGGTGTTGGCTTTATGTAAAACTCTGCGGCTGTTGGTATTATTATGCCTTGTTTTTCCATGTTTTTGCTTTCTTGCAGTGCACTGTTCCTTTTTTGGGTTGATATGTTGATTAGGTGTGCTAGCGTGTCTGGTTCTGTGGCTATTTCTTTAGTTGTCAAGATTTCTTTTTCAACGGCTCGATTGAGCAAGTCTTCGCCTTTTTTGGTTCTGACAATTATTATTGACCAGTTTTTTAGTGGAGTTGCTCCGCCAACGCTTAGGTCTGCGAGTTCAGATGTGAAGTCTGTGCATGTTTTGCAGCGGTTCATGATGTGAGGTTTGATTTCCGACATGGGGATTCGGAGTGTGCGATTTTCTGTAGTTACCACGTATTCGTTTCCTTCCAAGTCAACATTCATAATTTCGTTAGCTGCAACGCCGTGTTCTTGAAAGAGATACTCTAATAGTCTGCCAAGTGAAAAGGTCCAGAGGCAAAAAAGCCCTACTGTTATTTCCAGACTGTCGATAAGTTTGTGTTGCCAAGCTTCAAGTTTTCGAAGGGCAAGAATGTGGCATGGTACGCCAACGAAGGCTATGTGAACTTTGCCATGTTCAAAAACCGCACGTCCAAAAGCTTCTGCAACAGCGCATGGCATGATTTTTGAGTCTACTGCGGAAAGGGCATCGTCTGGCACGAGACCTATTAGGGGCTTAATTTTTACGGCTAGGCTTGGAGAAACTTTTGAAACAATTGCGCTGTCAATTATTTTTTGGTTAATTGCGAAATTGAGCAGAGCGTTTACAACTCCTCCGCTTTTTGTTGCTTCTCTTATTGTTGGGTTGGTGGCTTGTGCGAGTAGAATTTTTCTGTAACAGCCCAAAGCTTCTCTTCTGTGTGGTGCATCTGCAACGAATCTCAATGTTTCGTATAAAAGTGCGCTGGTATGTGGGCATATATCGTAACAGATTGGGCATGTATCTAAATGTTCAGAACAATCATACAACCTCTCTGGTTTGTCTGTGACTTTTATTGCGTGGATTGGGCATGCAGCTTCGCATGCGCCGCAAACTGTGCAAAAATCGTGATCTATTATAAGCCGTTTTAAATCATCGAAAGCTATAAGTTTGTTCTTGGTCCTCTCCGTTTTCCATTCCTCCATTTAATATTTAGAGGGAGTTATGGCATAAAAGGAAACTGCTTTATTACTGGGTCTATGAGATTTAAAACAGCTGTGGGATAGATGCCCAAGAATATTATTGCAATTGCAAGAATAAATATTGGAACAAGCAGTTTTTTTGGTTCCTTAATTTTTGCTTCAGCTTCTGCGTTAGGCTTTCTACCATACATGTAATTGATTAGCCTTAAGAGGTATGCGGCTTGGATAACGCTTGTTAAGACGCCTATGACGGCTAGCCAACTCATGTTCGCCTCTATTGCAGACGTGAAAACTAGGTATTTTGCTATAAAACCTGCGAATGTTGGGACTCCGGCGAATGAGAAGGCGGCTAAAATTAGGGATAAGCTTGTGAACGGCATTTTTCTACCTACTCCAGAAAAATCATCTAAAGTTTTGAATCCCATACTGTTGAAGATTCCTACAACCATGAAGGAAAGCGCTGTTGCTATTCCACCAGCAAGGAAAAAGTAGAGGTTTCCCATTATGCCTAGCGGTGTTACGCTTGTTATCGCCACAAGGTTATAGCCTACATCTGCAATGCAAATATACGCGAATAGTCGTTTCACATTTCTCTCCGTTAAAGCAAGCAAGTTACCAACAACCATCGTCAATGCTGAGAGAACCGCAAACATGAAAGTCCACGGCAAAACAGTTGGCGGCGTCAAAATGTAGATGAGAACCCTTAACAAAACGTAGTAGCTTCCCTGGTCAACCAATGCTGAAAGGAAGGCGGATGAAGAGGCTGGCGCTGCCGTGTATGCGTCTGGCAACCACATGTGGAATGGCACAACCGCTGCTTCGATGGAATAGCCTGCTGCAATGAAGATAAAAGCTATCTCGATTAAGTGTTTATCCGCAAGAGAAGCCAATGCATGTTTTACCTCCCAAAAATTAAGCGAACCTGTAAGGGCGTAGATTACTGAAAGCCCATAAATTATGAAGGCTGAAGCTATTATTATCATCACCAGATACTTCAGCGTGGCATGCAGCGACTTTGCTGTTTTCTGGTATAGCATCAAAAAGCTTGAGCCAGCTGCCGTTGCTTCCCAAAAGATGAAAAGCGTTAATAAGTCGCCAGCGAGGGCGGTTCCTACAACACAGCCAATAATCATCAACATAACAGCGTAATAGCGCTCTGAAAGCTTTTCGTTGGGATTTATGGAAAAAAGGCTGTATATGAAAATGACCGCACCGACAATGGTGAAAATTATCGTCATGTAAACTGATATGGCGTCCACAAGGAACACGCTGGAAAAGATGACTGAAGAACCTTCAATCAATGATAAATTTAGAAAAGGCTGAGGCGACGGTTCAGCATAATATTTCAATGCAAGGTTCGCCACGGTTGTACCGGCAACAATGAAAATTGCCAAGAACCAACAGAGTCCCAAAACGGTTTTTCCGCTTTTTCTTTTCCGAATAATTTTAACAGCTGGTATGGTTAAGAGAGAAAACGAGATGAAGGCAATTATCGGCAATGACACATCTAAAAGCGCTATCATCTATACGCCTCACTAGACAAAGCTTGCACTTGTAATTAACTGTATGAAGAATGTAGGCCATATGCCAAGGGCAACAACAAGTGTTGCTAGAATAATCATGGCTAATTTCATGAAGGATGGGGCGTCTGCGACTTTCTCATGTTTTGTTGAACCTAAGAAGACGTGGCTTAAGAATCTTAGGGCGTATGCCAGAGATAAAACTGTGGCTATTAGCATTAGCGCTGTTGGGATGAGGTAGAAGTTGTCAATGTTAATTGTTTGGAATGCTCCAACGAATATTAGGAATTCACTCATGAAACATGCAAATGGCGGTATTCCCGCAATGCTAAGCGCTGCCACTGTTGATGATGTAGCTGTGATTGGCATTTTTCCCGCTAGCCCACCCATTTCACGTATGTCGCGAATTTCAAGTTGCTTCATAACAGCGCCTGCTGACAAGAAGAATAAGCCTTTACTTACCGCGTGATTTACAAGGTGTAAGACCGTTCCTGTAATTGGTTCTTGAAATGGAAAGAGTGAAAGCCCGAAGAGAACGTAGCCCATATGGGCTATGCTGGAATAGGCGATTATCCTTTTTATGTCAGTTTCCACCAAGGCGATTAAGGAGCCGAAAAAGGCTGATATTATCCCAAAAATAGTTAGTCCATGAAGGAATATGTTTCCAAAATCTGTTGCCATAACCGCTGGAAAAACCGTTCCTAAGGAAACACGCAATATTGCGTAGGCGCCAGCGCTGATTATTACACCGCTTAATAATGCAGACATCGGTGCTGGTGCTTCAGAATGTGCGTCTGGCAGCCACATGTGGACTGGAACCGCAGCCATTTTGACTGCAAAGCCCACTGTAAGCGAGAGCAGTATCCATTTGACGAGTTCTGGGTTGGCGGTCATTAACGCGGTTTGTGCTTGGAACATGTCTAAGTCGCCTGTAACCATGAATATTGCGCCTATGCCTAGGAGGACGAAGACTGCGCCTGCGTGGGTGAATATGAAGAATTTGAACGCTGCTCTGTACGGCTCCTTGTAGCCCCATCCGCCTATTATGAAGTATGATGGTAGAAGCATCAGTTCCCAGCAGAAGTAGAAGAGCATTAGGTTTGATGTGATGAAGACGCCGACGAGTCCTATTGAAAGCAGCGTCAAGAGAGCGTAGTATTCGGCAAGTCCCTTCTTCTCTTGCATGTAATTTATGGAAAAAAGGGCTGCGGTTAAAATGAGTACCATAGTTATGATTGCCATTGAAAGGCTTATTCCATCGACGAAAAGCGTGAAAGAAGCGTGGAGAACTGGAATCCAATAGTAAGATTCAACATACTTGTGGCTTGTGTCGTTAAGGATTGTTGGTATGGTTGTTGAAAGCAATGCGATGTTGATTAGGCATGTGAGGACTATCAGGAAGGCTGCACTTTTAGAAGATTTTTTGCCCAAAAAATAGACGAGTGGGACAGCCACTGCGGGTAAGATTATTGTTAATAAAAGTGTGTTTTGCATTTTTTCGCCTCTTATCTTAGCATTGTAACTATTATTAGTATAAGGATTATTAAAAAGCCGATTAGTGCTGCTGCCACATAATGCTCTATGGAGCCTGACCTTACCTTTCTTATTTTTGATGCTGAAGCCAAAGTTTTGTTTGTCGCCATGTATAATATTTCATCCGCGAGAATATCTAAATACTTTTGAGTCCCATGAGCCACGCTCATAACTCCATTTGCAAAAAGATAAGGCAAACGGTTAAAGAAGGTTAATTCCGCGCGCTTAAGACTGGATGAAAACAGCAAGACTCCCCGCGGAATGCTTTTTTCATATATGGCGTCAAAGAAGTAACCGTTCTCCAAAACTTTGTTTAGAGAACCGCGCAACCGCCTTATTTGTTCTGGCAATGCAAGTTTTCTGTAGTAGGTGAGGTATGCTGGAAATCCTCCAATTAGAAGTGTGAAGAGAAAAATCAAAGTTGACAGGTTAAGCACTTCGCCTAAGCCTATTTCCACATTAGCCTGCATAAATTGTGAAATCGCATTCCCAAATAAAACTGAAATGACGCAAAAAACTGCAATGGCTCCAGATGAGAAAAGCATTATTTTTGGCGCTTCATGCAAGTGAATTTGCTTCAAATAGTCCGATTTCTCACGTAGATATACGAGTGTGATGACCCGTAAGGTATAGGCAAAAGTAATCGCCGTGGAAACATAAAGTATAAGCGCGGCATATAGGTTTCCAGACGATAGGACGCTTTGGAAGATTAGTTCTTTGCTGAAAAAGCTTATGAAGGGGGGTATTCCGGCACGAGCTAATAATACAATGATGCTGAATGCAAATGTTATCGGCATTGCTTTTCGCAATCCGCCCATCAACCGCATATCACGTGTTTTTGTTGCATGGACTATTCCGCCTATCAAGAGGAAGTCAAGACCTTGGAAGAGTGCATGACTCACTAAGTGAAGTAAGCTTGCAAACCAGACAGCCGATGGAGCGGAAGATGCTGTGCCTAAGGCTGCAAACATAAAACCTATTTGGCTTATTGTGGAGTAGGCAGCCACGCCTTTAATGTCTGTTGTGGATAAAGCCAAAGTAGCGCCGATAAACGCTGTTATTGTGCCAATCCAGAGGATAGATGGCAACCACATTGGAATTAAAGCCGTTAAAGAGCCAAACAAGAGCATTAATCGGGCAATCAAGTAAACGCCTGCCTTAACCATTGTCGCAGAGTGCAAAAGTGCGCTTACGGATGTAGGTGCTTCCATGGCGCTGTAAAGCCATGTGTGAAGTGGAAGCTGTGCCGATTTTGCGACGGCTCCTGCTAGCATTAGAAAGGCTACCGCTGTTAAATATGGCATTGGCACATTTCCTATGTTAGCAGTAATATAGGAGAAGGAAAACGAGCCTAAGTTTACATAGAGGAGACCTATTCCCGCTAAGAAGCAAGCGTCTCCTACACGTGTCATAAGGAAAACTTTGGTGGCTGAACGAACCGTTTCCGGACGCTTATACCAGAAGGAAATAAGCGAATAGGAACAGAGTCCAACCATCTCCCAGAAAATGAACATTTGAAGGAAATTGTCCGACATAACCAAACCCGTCATAGAGCCTATGAAAAGAAGCATGAAAAAGTAGTATCGTGTTAAGCCTTCTTCACCAGCCATGTAACCCAAAGAATAAACAGTTATCACAAGACCGAAAAACGTGACCACACATGCAAGCAAAACGCTTAATGGGTCAATATATACGCCTGCGCTAATGCTTAAAGATGGAATCCAAGACGCTGTTAAACTGGAACCTTCTGAAGTGTTAAAGTAAACGTCTGGAACCATGGAAAAAGCGAATACTACGGCGATTAAACACACGGCTACAGCGAAATAATCCCTAGCTTTCTTGCTGAAACGTGCAATTAATGGCACCAGCAGACTGGAAACAATTGGAAATGCCCAAACGAGCCAAGGCGTGTATGGAAGCAAATTCATCGCCTCACTTTTTAAAGACAACGTTCAGTTTCGTTTGTGTGCCTCTCGTGTTTTACGCCTTCTTACCCATTTTAGACTAGCCTTCTGAGATATAAAGCCAACAATTTAAATTTTGTCTGGCATAAGGCGACGATTAAGCAGTTTTACTCATAAAATTGCACAATTATTAACGAAACAGTTTTATTGCAAGCTATAAAGTCTGCATCGCTGATAACCATGGACTACCATTCGGTGGCTGCGCTAGCAATTTTCATAGTCACGCTTTTCTTGATGATTAAACGTCCCAGTGGCATAAGCCTAGGTCTGGCGGCTGGAATAGGCGCTGCAGCTTCACTTCTGCTTGGCACAGTAACGTTGAGTGATGCGGCTGCGGCTTTTGTTGACATCTGGGATGCTGCTTTGGCCTTTATTGGAATCGTGACTTTGTCGGTGACACTGGACGCGATGGGATTTTTCAAATGGGCAGCCATAAAAGTGGTTAAATTGGCTGGCGGAAGCGGTTTAAAACTTTACTTTTACGTTTCACTGCTTACTGCTTGTGTGAGCATACTTTTTGCAAACGACAGCGCCGTGCTTATACTAACGCCGATAGTTCTCGAAATCATCAGTCAGCTAAAAATAGACGCTAAAGGGAGACTAGCATACCTCTTCTCTGCTGGGCTCATCGCTGACACCGCTGCAATGCCGCTGATTACAAGTAATCCAATAAACATTGTGAGCGCTGACTTTTTCAAATACAGCTTCATCGACCATCTGGTATTCATGGGGCCAGTAGCCGCAGCCACCATAATTAGCAGTCTCCTTTTGGTTTACGCCTTTTTCAGAAAAAGGATTCCGAAATCTTATTCGATGGAGCTTGTGGAAGCCTTAAATGTTGGAGGACAATTGATAGCCCCTTCACTTTTGAGAGTAAGCATAGTAACATTGATTGCAATTGATGTCGGCTACGTTTTAGCTTCGTTCAATAGGCTTCCAGTTTCGATTATCATATGCTCCGGCGCACTGTTTCTTTTAGGGGTCTACGTAGCAACTTTAAACAAGCCTTCAATGCTGAAAGAGGAGCGTAAAGGCATAGAAAGCATAGCAAGGGACATCAACTGGGACATCCTGCTCTTTATGATAAGCATATTCCTGGTTGTTCAAGGATTAAGGCATACCGGCGCCGTGGAGTTCTTCGCATACCTATTCACGAAAACGCTCTCATTGCCGCAATTTCTCTCCGTGCTTGCTTCAAGCATGATTGTCACCGTCGGCGCGAGCGTAATGAATAACTGGCCAATGACCATCCTCGGTCTTTTATCGATAAGGCAGGCGGCAAACAGTGTTAGCCTAAACTCGCAGAGCCTTACAAGCTTGGTGTTCTCGAACATTATTGGAAACAATTTGGGCCCGCATTTTTTCCCTCTTGGGTCTTTAGCGATTCTGATGTGGCTTGAAACAATGCGTCGAAAAGGTGTCACAATAAGGCTTAGGGATTATTTGAAGGTCGGTTCGGTAGTGTCGATTCTTGAGGTTACTGTGGCATCCTTGGTTTTGTGGCTAGAACTTACTTTCTTGAATTTAAGCTTAAACGTTCAACCTTAATGTTCAGCAATGCCTTGTCTACTCAATTTGTTTACAAGTTGACTTTTATAGAAGGATTTGTTTCCCGTAAGGAAATAGCTTACAGCAGCCGAAACAACAGTGGGAATTATAAAGTTTGGGCCCATGGTTTCAGCGACCAAAGTTATACTTGTCAAAAGGCTTTTGCTTGTTGCCGCCGTAACAGCAGCCATTGCCAATATGACGTATAGAACAGGCGATTCAAGGTTCATAATCTGCGCGTAAATGAGTCCAAGCGCTCCGCCAACATATAGTGATGGAATGAAAAGGCCGCCGCTTCCGCCAAAATTCAACGTTATACTTGTGGCTACAATCTTTAAAATCAAAAGCGCGGTCAAAGTTGTCAAAGCCGATTCTCCTAATTCGGTTATGGCGATTTTGTGGATAAAATCATAACCCAGCCCAAGTGCTTCAGGGTAAAGCAAGCCTATAACTCCAAGAATTAATCCAGCAATTATGGTCATAGGCAACATTGAAAATTTGCTGGTAAGCCTTTTGCTTATGGTGTTTGTTCTTTCAAGGGTTTCCATGAACGCCAAAGCAACTAATGCCGCTAGGAGTCCTAGAAAAATTGCATGCATAAGGATGAAAGGTGTTGGCATAAGAAAGATTGGCGTTGGAAAAATGGTTTCTGTTCCAAGGGTTATGGCAGACGTAAAATAGGCGGTGATAGAGGCTATAGACGCTGGAATAAAAACTTCAGTTTCAACATCTCTCTTGTAAGGTATTTCAAGCGCAAACAATATCCCCGTCAATGGAGCTTTAAAAATCGCTGAAAATCCCGCTGCCGCCCCACACAAAAACAATTTTTTAACATCACTTTGACCTAACTTTAGCCTTCTAGTGATAAACGAAGAGATTCCTCCACCCAACAAAAGACTTGGGCCTTCTAATCCAGCGCTTCCGCCAAAGCCTATTGTTATTGCAGAAGCTAAAGTTCTGCCTATAGTATCTCTTAAGCTAACGAAGCCATTTTTAAAGTGGTATCTTTCAATTACGAGTTCCGTTCCGCAACCGCACTCTTTGTTTTCCGCCAAAAGTCTTATTGTTAGATATCCTCCGAGGAGCGCAACGATTGTGGACACTAAAAGAAGCAGAGAATTCCAGTTTACAATAAGAAATGATGCAGAATTTAGCAAGTTATAAATGTAGACGAGGAGGAATATGGCTAAGCCTATTACAAAGCCTAAAATTAAGGGCAACAACCAATACTTCGCAAACTCGAAGAATCTTTCACGATTGAGCCTCAAGACTTTGCCTGCTCCTCATCCGCGCTTCGCTCTATTTCTGCCAGTTTTCTAATGTCGCATGTTCCATACTTCTTAGCAACTATAACCAGCAAAGCCAAAACAATGGCAGTTACACAAGTGTCCGTGGAAAAAGCAAGCACCAGAAAGGTTTCACCTAAAGCCCTATTCAAAGAGGACGCCAATAAAACAAAATTCATCGACGCCGCCACAGCAATAATTTCAATTGAAATTAACACTTTCACAAGATGGCGCTTAGTTAGTAAGCCGTAAATGCCAACAGCGAGCAAAATAACCGACAAAATCATGTAATCCATCAGCTTTCACCTTCTCTCCGCTCATAGAGAACTATGGCAATGCCTAAAGCAACAGTCATTATAACCAAACCCTGCAGTATCACATCTATGACTCTCAAGTCCCAAAGCGCCTCCGCAAACGAAAAACCAGAAGAAATATTAGCCGGCGTAACCGCAACAGACAAGAAAATCGAAGGAAGAGACAAAACAACCGCAAGCAAGACAACAGGAAAAATTTTCTTTAAAGACTTTTCCTTTTCTGGCTTCTCGCTTAGCATTTCGCCAGCCAAGAAGAGAACAGCCAAAGTCCCAGCGCTAACAGCCAACTGAAAAACAGCCACAAAAACGGCATCACTTAAGGCATACAAAACAGCCATCAAAACAAACATGCAAGCCAAAGAAGCAACGGAATAGACTGCCTCATCAAGGTAAATTGCCAAACAAGCCGAAACAACCAAACCCACAGCAAGCAATTCAACAATCATATTATTGGCTCCCCCCACTCGTATGATTTGCCTTAGGCTTTACAACCAAATCCGATTTATTCGTTGAAGCCAACTCAAAAATCTCCGAACTTTTAATCGCATTTCTGGGACAACTTTCAGCGCACTGATAACAAAATATGCAGCGATCCAAATGAAAAAGCGGTCTCAACTTTCCATCAACCTCAACCATCTCAATAGCCTTCGCGGGACAATCCCTAGAACACAAGCCACAACTAATGCAGAGACTTATATCAAATACTTGTCTACCGCGGAAACCAGCGGGAACATGCGGCTTCTCTTCTGGATATTTGCGGGTTGCAGGCCTCTTAAAAAAGTGAACAAACACTTCCTTCAAAATCGGCGATAACTTAGCCATTTCACACTCACCTCAACGGACTAAGCAAAAAGCCCACGCCAACAGCCGCAGCAAGAGAAAGCAAAGATAAAGGCAGAAGCACTTTCCAGTTAACAACTAAAACCTGATCAATACGCAATCTCGCAAAAACGCAAGTCAAGTACTCAGTAAGCATGACAACCACGAGAAGTTTAAGCACAAACCACAAAGTATACCACAAAGCAGACAGACCATAAAAAACAGGACCATAAGGTCCACCTAAGAAAAGCTCAACAGCAATAGCCGCTCCAAGCACTATTTGCACATCCTTAGCAAGCTTAAGAAAAGCCAGCCTTCTACCCGTATACTCAGTTTCATACCCACCAACAATTTCAGTTTCAGCATGCGGAACATCAAACGGATCTTTCTCCAACTCCGCCTGAAGCGTGATTACAAAAAGCGCAAAAACCCATGGAACTACAAAAGCAAATGGAAAATGCTGATTGGCAGCTACCGTTGAAATGCTAAGGCTTCTAGCCAAAAAAGCAGGAGCCAAAGCAAGAATGAAAAGGGGCATATCATAGCCCAAAAACTGCGTCAAAACTCGTGCGGCGCCCGTCGCACTGTAAGGATTAATCGAAGACCACCCTGAAAGAAAAAGAAAGAAGTTAGCAATTGAAACTAATGTCAAAACAAGAACAAGGTCGCCTTCAAAATTTGAATTGAAAATAACGCTCGCTCCATCAATTGGCAAGAAGACAAATGAGAAAACAAATATCGCGAAAGAAAGAATTGGAGCGCATTTGAAAACGAAATTTTTTACGTTAAACGGAACAATGTCCTCCTTCGTTAAAAGTTTGACAAAGTCAGCAAACGGTTGAAAAACACCGGATGGACCAGTATATATGGGTCCCATCCTATTCTGCATTCGCGCCTCAATTTTCCTTTCAACCCAATCGCAAAACATCGTGAAAAATAAAATGAAAGTGAAACCTGGAAAAATCAACACACGAAATAGAAACTCCAAATCCAAACTCATTCTACATCATCCTACCTGTCTGTGCATGAAAAGCACGGGTCAAGGCTAACGAAACTTGCTGGCACATCTGCAATATTACCGCCTTCAGCAATCTTAACAAAAGATGGAATATTAGCAAAAGTTGGAGTGCGCACCTTAACACGCTCTGGAAAAGCCGTTCCATTACTCTTTACATAATAAAACAGCTCTCCCCTAGGCGCCTCAACACGCCCGATAGCCTCGCCTTCTGGCACAATCCTTGGCACTCTAATTCTGTAAGGTCCACTTGGCAAATGTTCTAGGGCATATTGTATTACGTTAATGCTTTCAACAATCTCGTCTAAACGAACCATAAGTCTAGCCCAAGAGTCACCTTCGTCGTAGGTGATAACGTTAAATGGTATCTCGTTATAAGCAGCGTAAGGTTCATCCCTTCTAACATCCATATTCACTCCAGACCCCCGTGCCACAGGACCAACAACACACAATTTCAATGCGTCCTGTTTGCTCAGAACTCCAACGTTCCTTGTTCGCATTTTCAATGTTGCATCACCCTCAAAGAGACTTTTGTAAAAACTTAGCCTTTCCCTCAAGTTTGCCAATTCCACCTTAATTTTCGGCACATCCTCCTCCTTCAAATCTCTCCTCACACCACCTATGGTAATAAAAGATGCGACAACACGGTTACCAGTGAGCGTCTCCACAATATCCATTATTGGTTCTCTGTCTCGCCACATGTAATGAAACAAGGTTTCATATCCAATCTCTAAACCAGCATGACCCAAAAGAAGCATGTGACTATGAATCCTATTCAACTCCAAAATTATCGTACGCAAATATCTGGCCCTAGGCGGCACATTCACTCCCATTATCGCTTCAACAGTCTGACAGAAACAAGCAGCATGACAAGCATTACAAATACCGCATATCCTCTCAACTAAGTATATATCCTGCAAGTAAGTGCGACTTTCCGCAGCCTTCTCAATACCCCTATGAACATAACCAATTCTAGGCTCAACAGCCTTCACAATTTCGCCGTCAACTTTTAAGGAAAACTTCTCAGGCTCTATCAAGGCAGGATGCTGAGGCCCCAACACAATATTTACTAGCCTTTCACCATTGGAAACTTGCACGTCATCCCTTGAAGCTTCAGAATTCTCTGTTTTACTCTGAAAATTTGCCGCCGTAACATCCTTTCTCAGCGGGAAAACGTTTTCCGGCCAGTCCTCTGGAAGAATAAGCCTCTTAGGGTTTGGATGTCCATCAAATGTTATGCCGAAAAGATCAGCTACTTCCCTTTCATGGAAATTCGCTCCAGGAACGATGTCGGTTACGCTTTCAATTTTCGCATTTTCCTTTGGAATATCGACTCCGATGGTAATTATTGTGTTGCAGGTGCGGATGTGATACATCAACTTAATTGTTTTGCCGAGGTCAACGCCCGTAATTGCAGAAATACCTGCATTTTCATCTTGTTGGAGCAAGACTTTCACAGCGTCTCTGTGGGCTCCAACTTTAACTTGAACACATGTTTTTTCAGGATGCAGCGTTTTAGTTTGGACTATCCTATCCCCAAGTGCATCCCTTAAGGCTTTCAAAATCTTATCAATGTTTATCGACATGCCTTGCCTCCTTAATCGAATTAAGCAGTTTTACAACACCGTCAATTATCGCCTCCGGCTTCGGTGGGCATCCAGGAATATAAACATTAACCGGAATGACTTTATCAACTCCACCAACCACATTATAGTTTCCTTCAAATACTCCGCCTGAACAAGCACATGCGCCTATGGCAACAACAAATTTCGGTTCAGGCATCTGCTCATAAATACGCCTCAATCTATCCGCACACTGACGAGTGACAACACCAGTGGTTAATAGCACATCCGCGTGTCTTGGCGAAGGCTCAAGCAATACCCCAAAACGTTCAATATCATATCGAGGCGTTAAAAGTGCAACAACCTCAATATCGCAGGCGTTACATGCTCCGGAATTGAAATGAAGAACCCAAGGCGATTTCAGCCTCGCCCACTTTAAAAGGCTCGCAAAATTCGTTAACGGTCGCCTCCATCCAAAAGCAGCAAGCCAGACATAAAAACAATGAATAAGTAAAGTATAAAAAATAAAACATTTGCTACGTTAAGCGCCGTTGAAGCAAAAGTCACTAACAACACTGAGGAATCCAGAATTACAAAGTATATGAGATACCTATAATGGGAAATGCCAATTTTCAATTTACCAAAATTCACTCTCTCACCACAAGCATAAGCAGATTTACCATTTCCGCTACGCATAGGTTTTGCTGACAACGAACGCCCAAGCAAATAAATTATACATGAGACAGCCAAGATCAAGGCAAAAGCGACCGTTAACTCAATAACCGTATGCTTGCCTCCTTTATAGCCTCGGTATTATGCTTCATCCCTTGCGCTTTAAACACCTTCCCTAATCAATCTCTTCAGATGCCATAATACACACTTTCATTTCGCTCATGAAAACAAACAGCAAGATTTAAATTTTATCAACAAACCCTCACTTCTCGCATATAGCAACACAGTACAACAAATAGCATCATCGACTTCTCCAAATTTCCCTTTACAAAAAGCCAAGTCATTTATGTTATCTAAATATTGCCTCATAGCCATCACATAATATTAGAAAATGAACGCTTTTACAACTCTGGTTTAAAGCCTCGGGCGGGATTCGAACCCGCGACCACCGCCTTACCAAGGCGATGCCCCACCAGGCTAGGCCACCGAGGCATAGTAACAACATGCAAGAGACAAATAATTTTATTATTAAGGTGTTATTTTAGGATTCTTCACGCCGAATAATTAAAAGCCTAAAAAGCGCGGGGGTCGCCAAGCCTGGTCAAAGGCGCAAGGCTTAGGACCTTGTCCCATAGGGGTTCGTGGGTTCAAATCCCACCCCCCGCA
>Ga0207433_10006894_pt1 | contig 19356 bp, 19 predicted proteins | sample YelNatPaOPGAMG01_FD_187559 | JGI IMG/M metagenome (GOLD analysis project Ga0207433, IMG submission 187559) | Hot spring thermophilic microbial communities from Obsidian Pool, Yellowstone National Park, USA - OP-RAMG-01 (SPAdes) (version 3) | ecosystem: Environmental > Aquatic > Thermal springs... | reverse complement strand
AATAATGGTAAAATTTTTTCTTCCTAATATTAGAGGTTTAATAGCTCATAAACTTAGAGAGAAAAATTATAGCCAAGGTAAAATAGCGCAATTTCTTAGTGTATCTCAAGCATCTGTAAGCTATATGTTTTCAAAAAATCAAGAATATTTTTATTCAAATCTTAAAAAGATTGGTTTAAATGAAGATGAAATTAAGAATCTTATCGATTTAATAATTGAAGATTTTATTATAAGAAGCCCGATGGAAAGTTTTTATACTCTATATTCTTTTTGGAAGAATTTACTTTCTTCTGGAAGATTATGTGAATTTCATAAACGTATGTTTCCTACACTTGCTAATTGTGACGTATGTATTACACTTTTTAGAAAAGAAGAAATTAATAGTGAAAAACAAAGAGTATTAAAAGAAATAGAGAAAGCAGTTACATTAATAGAAAATGATCCTTATTTCCCTTTAATTATGCCTGAAGTAGCTGTAAACATTGTAATGGCTATAAATAATGCTCAATCAAAATTTGATGTAGCTGCAATACCTGGAAGAATAGTTAGAATAAAAAATAAAGCAAAAGCTTTATTGAAACCTGAATTTGGTGCATCAAATCATATGGCTAAAGTTCTTCTTTTAGTAATGAGTTTTAATCCTTCTATTAAAGCTGCAATAAATATAAAATATGATTCTAAGATCGAAACTATAATAAAGAATATGGGAATAAAGTACACTTTTACTTCAATAAAACATAAATATGACATTTTAGAGAAAGAAGATATTATATTAAATTCTATAGCCTCTATGTTAAAGAAGAGTAAAGATTTTTATGATATTATTATTGATAAAGGTAGTTTTGGAATAGAACCCATAACATATATATTCGGTAAGGAAGCAATAAGTGTAGTAAAAATTGCAATAGAAATAGCTAAACGGTATGCTGAAACATTTATTAATTTGTCTTCTATTTAATGAAGAAAGGATTAAAAAGGAGATTTTCTAATGAGTTTGAAATGTACAATTTGCAAATCTTCTAAACCAGTTTTTAAAAGATTTTATTCAGGAGAAATACTTTGTGAAAAATGTTTTTCAAAAACTTTTATAAAAAGGGTTGTAAGAACAATATCTCATTATAATATGCTTCATTTTAATGATAAAATTGGTGTTGCAGTCTCAGGTGGAAAAGATAGTTTAACATTACTTCATATTCTTTATAAAATAGAGAAAAGATTTCCGCATTCACAATTATTAGCTATAACAATTGATGAAGGTATAAAAGGGTATAGAGAAGAATCGTTAAAAATAGTTATAGATACTTGTAAAAAACTTGGAATAAAACATATGATATCTTCCTTTAAAGAAGCATATGGTGCTTCTCTTGATGAAATGATCGAAATTTCTCAAGAAAAGAAAATTTATATTTCTCCTTGTACATTATGCGGTATTCTTAGAAGACACTTGCTTTTTCATGTAGCAAAAAATCTTAATCTAGATGTATTAGCTACAGCACATACTTTGGATGATATTGTACAAACTTATTTTTTAAATATGTTAAGGGGAGATATAAACATTTTTAGAAAAGTAAGCGATGAGAAACCTAAACTTATAACTCCTTTTAGATTAACACCAGAAAAAGAGGTGGCTTTTTATGCATATTTAAAAGGATACTATTTGCAACATGCTATTTGTAAATATGCATATTCATCTGCTAGAAATTTTGTAAGAAATTTTTTAAACCAATATGAAGCCAATTATCCAGGAGCACTATTCACAGCTTTACATACTTTTGAAAAAGTTGAGATAAATAAGATAAGAGAAAATAAGAAAGAAAAATGTATAATATGTGGAGAAAAAAGTAGTAGAAAAATATGTAGAGTATGTGAGATTTTATCTAAGCTTGATTTAAAACCTAATTTTTAATTAAAAATACTATTTGATTTTTCAATTACAAGACATTTTTATATGTGACTATTGCAGTTCTTCCATTTATGTAATATTTATCATTTTTAACTAAATATCATCAGACTTTTTTAATTATATTCTTATAAAATTTACAATATTTTTTTATAGAACAAATATTGCATTTTGGCTTTCTTCTTTGACATACTTTTTTTCCATGAAGCACAAATATTATATTAACAAATTTTCTCATATTTATTGGAGTTAAATTTTCTAAAGCTTTTTTTATATCAATATATTTAGCATTTTCTTTTACTATTCCTAATCTTTTTGATATACATTCAACATGAGTATCTATAGCTATTTCCGGCTTTCCAAAACCATATGATAATACTATATCTGCTGTTTTATTTCCTACACCTGGCAAATTCATTAATTCTTCTCTACTATTTGGAACTTTCCCATTATATTTTTCTAAAAGAATATTGCAAATTTTTTTAATTCTTTCTGCTTTTTGTTTATAAAAACCAACAGGTTTTATTAATTCTACTATTTCATTTGTATTTGCAATAGCTATACTTTTTATATTTTTAAATTTTGAAAAAAAGCGATTATAAGCTTCATTCGTTATTTCATCTTTAGTTCTTTGACTTAAAAGAGTCCCGATAAGAACTTTAAATGGTTCTTTATATTCTATATGTAGTGGAAGATTATATCTATATTCTTCTTTAAGTATTTTTAGTATTTTTATGAATCCCCCCTTATTCAAATAGTTTTTCATATTTTTCAAAACTTTAATTAATTTAAAAAACATTAATTTAAATTTTATTATGATAATAATATTTTTAATAAAAAAAAGAGTTTTATTTTGTTTTCTATATTCTTATTAATCGTTTGATATGTATAATTACAACTTTTTAATTTTTTATTTTGAAAATTATATTAAAAATATCAAAGAATTTCTTTAATTTTTAAATATAAAACTTAACTAAAAATTTTTTAAAGCTTTTGAGCTTCTTCTCTTATATTCCTTAAAATTTTTTTAATATCTTCTTCTAATGGTTCTACTTCATGTGTTTTTAATATTTCTTCAATTTTTTCTTTTGCTCTAATTAAGATATTTTTAGCCCCCTTCTTTTCCCAAATCTCTCTGGATTGTCTATCGCTTATCGTAGGCAAATATAGTTGCTTACGCATATACTTTATTGTATGTTTTTGCTCTAAAAATTGTCCTCTAGGCCCAACTTTTTGTATTACATCAAGAGCTAAAGTTTCATCATTTATCTCCAATTTTTTAACACCGTGTAAAACCATTCCAAGTATTTCATTATCAATTATGAGTTGCTCATAACTTACACTAAGTAAGAACTCAAGCATTCCTGATGTAAGATGCATTAAGTTAACTCCTCCTAGAACCCCGTAAAGTGCTGTAAGAGCCTTTTCGTACCCAGCTTGCTGATCTGGAATCTTTGAATCACTCACAGCACCGACTCCTACATATGGCATGCCATAAAACTCACGAAATAGCTGAGCTGAAGCTGCACACATCATTCCTGTTTCTACGGATCCTAATATTATTGAGGCCGTATGCATATCCATCACGGATGGAAGTGTGCATACGAGTGTAGGTGTACCAGGGTTTATAAGATGCGATAAAGTTAAACCACTTAGAACCTCGGCACATTGTTGCACAAGAAGCCCCGCCATAGTTACGGGAGCTGTAGCTCCCAAAATAGGTTCACTTGAGATTATCGCAGGAACATTTTTTTCAGCACATGCTTTAATTACACCTAATGCATTTTCACTCCATACCAATGGACTTGTAATACATGGTGCAAGAGAAATAATTGGCTTTTTTCTAAGTTTATCTTCCCCTCCAACAACTATCGAGGCCATTTTAATTTGATTAAGAGCCCCTTTATAACCTTCAGCATCATGATAAAAATGTTTTTCTGTATAATTTAAAGCTATTTCGCATTTTACGCTATCTACCCCTTTTTGAATTACATCTTGGGGATATACTGGTGATAAATAACAATGGATGTTTTCTAAAGCATCTGTAATTATAGTAAGTTTTATAAGATCTTCTAGAGTTGCAGGTCTTGAAATAAAACTTTCTCCACCTTTATATTCTATTATTTTAACTGCATTAGCTCCTCCTGCAAAATAAGCTTTCGCACCCTCAAGTGTAAGGTCGTATTTTTGATTTCTTCCACAAAGTTTAACTATTCTTTGAGATTTGTTTATTGCTTCTTCTATTAAACCTTCAGGTATTTTCGCTATTTGTTTTTTGTGATCTACTTCACATCCAGCTTCTTTTAGAATATTTAAAGCCCATTCAGCTTCATATACGACTCCAACTTTACTTAAAACTTGTATTGATGTTTCATGTATTCTTTGCATTTCATCATTATCTAAAAGTCTTATAGGTTTAGATATCGTTATTCCATCCATTTTTATTTTTCCTCTTCTATTCCAAGAAGCATTTTAACTTTAGTTACAGCATCATTTGCATCAGAACCCCAAGCATCAGCACCTATTTTTTTAGCATATTCTTCATTTGTTGGTGCACCACCAATAATTACTTTTACATGATTTCTTAATCCACTTTCTTTAAGCATTTCAATAACTTTAAGCATTTCATTTATAGTTGTTGTAAGGAGAGCTGACATAGCTAAAATATTCGGTTTATAATTTTTTATTGCTTCAATAAATTTTTCAGGATCTACATCTACACCTAGATCTATAACTTCAAATCCATTAGCTTGAAGGAGAGATCTAACAATATTTTTACCTATATCATGTATATCGCCTTTAACTGTTCCTATAACAATTCTCCCAAGCATAGTTGAAGTTTTACTTTCAGAAATAAATGGTGTCAAAATATCCATACATGTTTTCATAATCGACGCAGCCATCATAAGTTCTGGTAAAAATACCTCACCACTACCAAACATATCACCAATTTTACGTAATCCTTTTGAAAGCGCATCAATTATTTCCAATGTTTCCATTTCATTTTCCAAAGCATTTTTAATAAGATCAACAGTAATTTTCTCATCATATTCTAAAAGTGATTCAGCTATTTTCTTCTTTAGATCATTTTTTATGCTTTCTTCCATAAGCTCCCAACTCACTTTCTTGAAATTCTCTAAATGATCTTAATTTTTCATAGGCATGTTTTGAGCCTTTTACATTAAAATCTACAAATTCAGCATATCCATAATCATATGTATCACCTCTACACATAGCTTTCTCTTGAATAAACCTCAGCTTAGGATTAATAGCTCTTAAATAAGCATCTGCATTAGCTGCACACCAAGAAGCTAAATCTATTTTTTTATCTAAATTGAGTTTAATAGCTATGTCCAGAATTACGCATCTTCCTCCCTCTGAAGGACCATGCCCTTTTATAGCAGTACGTTTAGGTGAAAATTCTGTAACTTCATCTATATAACCAGGCCATGCATTTACACCTGCGAAAGCTTCTGTTGAGGCCCATACTCTAGCATCTCTATATGGTAGTTCTAGAGCCTCTATTACTTTTAATACTCCTGGCCAACCATCTTTTGCACTTTCTAGAAGTGCTCGATTAACTTTGTCCCATCCTAATCCAATATCTTCAGCTAAAGTTTTACATACTCGAAGTAAAATTTCTATCCAAAATTCTGTAGAATATTTCCATTGTTCTTCTAAACTTAATTTAACACTAGATACTATTTTATTAGAAATCTTCTTATCACTATTCATATAAACATCACTTCCTTTAAATGTTTTTAATTTTTTATTCTTCTTTTTCTAGATAGTAAACTTCTGCCAATTCTGAGTGGGGGGGAATTGTTACATATAAATACCTTATTGGTTTTTTTACAGTTATAGTAACTTTTGCTCCTTCTTTTAAAAGAATTGCATCTCCACGTTTAACAATATATTTCTCTCCAGTTTTCCTTTCCACAATTTCTGCTTCTCCTTTAAGAATTAACAAAATTTCATTATATCGCATTTCAGGACCTATAGTTTTACCAGAAATTGTTTCTGCCATACCTGCTGAAAATTTACCAGGTATGTAAAATGCATCTTCCCATGCTACTTTAGCTGTAGGTGCTTCTTTTTTAGGTAATTTAGTTTTCATGATTCCTTTTTTTATTTCAATAAGAGACATCCTTCATTTACCTCATTATAATTACTTTCATATTAAATGCTCAATATTTAAATTTTTATATATTATGCTAAACATTTTTTTATGTATTTTTCTTGTTTTCTTTAAATGTTAAAAATGTTTGAATGATATAACAAAATATTTAAATAGAAGTTAATTTTCGATATATCAATAAAGTGAGAAAAATGAAGTTATCACTAAAAGAATTTATGAAAATTTCTATGACATTACTTTTGGCGTACTTAATAGCAGGTGTTCCATTTCTTCAATTAGATACAGTAAAAGCTCAAGAACAAGCAATAATAAGTTTCACTTGTACTGTTCCAACAGGATATGATAAAGAGTATGCTGCAATGCTCATAATAAAAGATTCGTTAGCTAAAAATGGCATAGAAATGAATATTGTTCGAGAAGATGCTGGAACATTTTTTGCTAAAGTTTGGGGTGCAGAAACATTTCGTTTAACATATGAAGAAGGTGGCTTTGACGCAGACTCTTATTGGTGGTATTGGAGGCCAGAAGATATGCTATTCTTTTCAAGTTTTACAGCAAAAGGTTTTCCACCAGAAGGATGGAATGAATGGAGCTATAATAATGATTATGCAGCTGATATGTTAGATGCAGCACTAAGAACTTATGATATAAACGAAAGAAGATATTATTACCATAAATTTACTGAAGAATTTCAAAGAGATCCATTTTTCATACCTTTATACTACTTTGAAGTACCTAAGGCTGCAAGAGCTGATATTGAAAATTATGATCCTGTATTGTATACTCAAAATGCTTTTGATTGGAAAGTTAAAGGGAAAACTTATGATGATTATGTTACTGTTAGAATGGCGATTCCATATACAGAAAATTACTTAGATCCATTATTCGGTATGACAAGTAGTTTATGTGGATATTCATGTATTGCTCCAGTATTTCCTAATCTTTTGAAAAGTAAATTGCAACCAGATGGGACTTATACTCTTGTACCAGATTTAGCTGAATCGTATGAAATATCTGAAGATGGTTTGACAATAACATTCCATTTAAGACATAATATTTTGTGGTCTGATGGAGAGCCATTTACAGCCGAAGATGTAAAAGTTACTTATGAAGGAATGCTTGACCCTGCTTCAGGTGTGCCTGCTCTTGCAGATCTTAGAGAAATAGAGAGTATAAAAACACCTGATGATTATACAGTAGTTTTCCGTTTAAGAAAGCCACATGCTTTAATATTAGCAACACTTGGAGGGTATTGCACTGCTGGAATAGTACCTGCTCATATCTTTGGAAAAATACCTCGTGAACAATGGAGAGGATATTGGACTGAACCAAGCCAAATAGTTAGTTTGGGCGCATATAAAGTTGTAGAATTTGTACCCAATACACGCTATGTTCTTGAAGCTAATCCCAATTATTGGGGAGGGAAACCATTTGTAGATCGTATTGAAATAGTTGTAATACCTGAAACTGCAACTGCTATTTCAGCTTTAAAGAAAGGAGAAGTTGACATATTAGTTGCAGAATATGCTGGACCAGAACTTTTAGCTGAGCTTTCTAGCTTAGAGGCTGCTGGAATTGATATGTCATTTGTATTATGGCCGGCAACAACATACTTGGGATTTAATCTTAACCATCCAATTTTAAATAATAGATATGTTAGGCTTGCTATTGCAAATTTAATTCCTATCGATACTATAATAAATGATGTATTAAAAGGACGTGGGCGACCTGCTAATGGTCCTATATATCCAGGTTCTTGGGCATACCCTTCAGATATTCCTCCATTAGCTAAATATGATCCTGAAAAAGCTATGGAATATCTTAGAAAAGCAGGATATGTTAGACCACCTACTTTAACTATGTTAGTATACATATATTTAGGCGTAGTGCTTATAGTAGGAATTGTTGTAGGTTTTGCAATAGGATTTATAGTATCAAGAAAACGATATAAAAAATGAAGAGGTTAAAAAATAAATGCTAAAACGCTATATCTTCATAAGATTACTACTAGCCATACCCACTTTAATAATCGTAACTTCCCTAATTTTTTTATTACTTCATATAGCACCAGGAAATCCTATAGACGTGCTTCTTGCTGCAAGTAGAGGTTCTCGTGAGATTAGAGAAGTTTTAATTCGTCAATTTGGATTTGATAAACCTTGGCATATTCAATATTTTTTATGGCTTTATAATATTTTTACAGGCAATCTGGGAATATCTCTTCATGGTATTCCAGTTATTTCATTAATAGCTTCGAGAGTTTGGTATACTCTTGAACTTATGTTAATATCTCAATTCATCTCAGTTTTCTTAGCCGTAATGTTTGGTGCTTTAGCCGGTTATAAAAGAGGCAGTAGATTAGATAAAACTTTAACTTTTTTAGCTCTACTCGGTTATTCAATACCAGATTTTTGGTTAGGTTTGATATTTATACTTATATTTTCAGTTACATTGGGATGGTTTCCAGTTGGAGCATTTTCTTTAGGACTTTCTGAAACAACAGGCATTACATCTATTATAGAACATTTGAGATATCTTATTCCGCCTTTAACAGTATTAGTCATAGCTTGTACTCCATACTATTTTAGGCTCCTTAGAGCAAGTATTGTAGAAATACTTGATGCTGATTATATAACTACAGCTAAAGCTAAAGGAGCAGGTGAATTTATAGTAATATATAAACATGCTTTAAAAAATGCACTAGTTCCTTTAACTACAGCTGTAGGTACTTCTTTAGGATTAATTTTTGGAGGGAATTATATTATAGAAGTAGTATTTGCTTGGCCTGGATTAGGCACATTATTGGTTGCAGCTGCTTTAGCTAGGGATTATTGGGTTGTCATGGGAGTATCATTTATAACAGTTTTATTAATAATTATTTCAAGTATAATGATAGATATAGTTTATGCTTATATTAATCCTAAAATAAGGTTTGGGGGTGCAGAATATTAGTAAAAAAAATTTACAATTTTTTTTAAAAAATTTGAAAAATAGTAAAGTTATGCTATTTAGTAGCATATGGGTCACGATTATTTTAATAATGAGTTTATTACCTTTTCTAATAGCACCATATAATCCTAATACAACTTTCGCGGGAAAATCTAATAATCCTCCATCTATTACATTTCTTTTTGGAACTGATTATGTGGGGAGAGATATTTTAAGCCAAGTTATATGGGGCGCAAGAACTTCTTTCTTCATAGCACTTGGAGCTGTAATAATAGAACTTATTATAGCTTTACCTGTAGGATTATTAGCAGGTTATTTTGGAAGTTTTATTGATCAATTATTTATGAGAATTACTGATGCCATGTTATGCATACCTACAATAGTTTTACTTATAATAGCTGTTACTCTTTTTAGAACACAATCAGAAATTTCAATCATATTAGTTATGGGTTTAATAAATTGGCCTTGGTTAGCAAAAACAATTAGAGGTGAAACACTTCGTGTTAGAGAAGAAGATTTCGTAATTGCAGCTAAATCTTTGGGTTTCAGTGATTTCTATATAATTAGAAATCATGTTTTACCGAATATTATATCTCCAATAATTGTTATTTCAACATTTGATATGGCTTGGTTTATACTTTATGAGGCAACAATATCTTTTATAGGTTTAGGCAATCCCACTATACCCTCATGGGGCAGATTACTATATATAGGAAGAGGCTTTTTAGCAACTGCTCCCTGGGTAACAATTTTTCCAGGCATATTCATAATGCTTACAGTATTTTCAATAAATATGCTTGGCGATTTCCTTTCAGATGTATTAACACTTAAAATAAGGTAATTAAAAAATGAGTGATCTCTTTTCTAAATCTTCCAAAGCTTATAATGAAAATATTCTAAGTATAAGGAATTTATCTATTGAGTATCATTTATTTGGAGGAGAAATTGTAAGAGCAGTTGATGATATAAGTTTTGATATAAAAGAGGGAGAAACTCTGGGTTTAGTAGGTGAAAGCGGATCTGGAAAAAGCACATTAGGACGCTCTATAATTAAACTTCTTCCTCCTTCTGCAAAAATAGTATCTGGTCATATATTCTTTGAGGGAGAAGATTTAATTAAGAAAAATGAAAAAGAAATGAGAAAAATAAGAGGGGCAAAAATTTCAGTGATATTTCAAGATCCAACTTCTTCTCTAAATCCTGCGATGAGAATAGGGGAACAAATTGCAGAAGTAATAAAATTTCATCAAAGTAGATATAGTAAAATTGAAGTAAAAGAGAAGGTAATAAACATCTTAGAGAAAGTTGGCATATATGATGCCGAGAAAAGATACTCAAATTATCCTTATGAATTTAGTATTGGTATGAGACAAAGGATAATGATAGCTATGGCTTTAATAATTAATCCTAAGCTTATTATTGCAGATGAACCAACTTCTGCTTTAGACGTATCTACACAAGCTCAAATTTTAGAACTTATGAAACAACTACAGAAAGAATTTAATTTTTCATGCTTATTAATAAGTCATGATTTAGCAGTTGTTCGTTATATTTCTAATAGAGTTGCTGTAATGTATATGGGTAAAATTATGGAGTTAGCTTCTTCAAAAGAAATAATTAAAAATCCATTGCATCCATATACAGAAGCTTTATATTCAGCAACACCTGAAGTAAAACCTACTATAGAGAAGAAGAGAATAATTCTAAAAGGAACATTACCTTCACCCATTAATCCTCCAAAAGGTTGCAGATTCAATACGAGATGTTATAAAGCGAAGGAGAAGTGTTTTAAAGAAAAACCCGAGCTTATAGAAGTTAAAAATGGGCATTTAGTAGCTTGCCATTTAGTATAAATAAAAAAATGAAACAAAGAGAACGTGTTCTAGCTGCATTGGAGCATGAGGAACCAGATCGTATCCCTCTTGATTTTCTTGGCGGAGTTTCATCTATTACTCTTCAAGCATATATTAAACTTAAAGAATATCTTGGCTTAGCTTGGGAAGGAGAAAAATATGATACATGGAATGGAATGATAACAATTGATCCAGAAATACTTAGATTATTTGGAATAGACCTTCGTAAAATAAGTCTTAATTTTCCAGCAGGTTGGAAACCAAAAAGATTCCCTAATGGTACTTTTTTAGATGAATGGGGTTTAAAGAGAAAACCTTCCCCAGATGGTTTATATTATGAAGTAGTTCCTACGTTACAAGGGGCTATCGAAAAAGAAGATATTGATAATCACCCCTGGCCTGATCCAAATGCTCTAGGCCTTATAAATGGATTAGAAAGAGAAGCAAAAGAACTTGAAAAAGCAGGTTGGGCAGTAGCTACTTCTAGCATAGGGGGTGGAATATTTGAAATCGCTTGGTGGTTAAGAGGGTTTACTAATTTTATAAAAGACCTTTACAAAAATCCTGATTTTGCTTGTTATCTTCTTGATAAAATAACCAATATTCAAATTTCCCTTTTCGATATCCTTTTAGGAGAAGTAGGAGATTATATAGTTATGGTACAAATCGAAGATGACCTTGGATCTCAAACAGGTCCATTAATCCCTTTAAATCTTTATAGGAAATATATTAAACCTTATCATAAGAAATTATGCGATTTCATTCATAAAAGAACTGATACAAAAATAATGATTCATTCAGATGGGGCAATAGAAACTTTCATTCAAGATTTAATTGATGTTGGAATCGATGTGCTTAATCCTATACAACCACTTGCAAAAGGGATGGATACGAAAAATCTTAAAGAAAAATATGGAGATAAAATATGTTTTCATGGAGGAGTTGATACTCAAAAAGTTTTGCCATATGGTACTTCTAAAGAAGTAGAAGAAGAAGTTATAAAGAGAATAAAAGATCTTGCACCTAATGGTGGATATATCTTAGCTCCATCTCATAATATACAAGTAGATACTCCCCCAGAGAATGTTATCATAATGTATAAAGCAGCACAAAAATATGGTCAATATAAGAAATTTTAATAAATAGAAGAAGGAGCAGCGAAAAATTTAAATCTTTTAATATAATTAAATTATTGAAGACCTTAGGAATGAAAAATAATAAATTTTTAAAGAAAAAAGTTAAAGCAATAGAAGTGAAAAATCCAAAATCGGTTTCTCAACTTCTTTCAGAAATGTCACAAACTGGATTTCAAGGAAGAAAGTTGGGGGAAGTGGTTGAAGTTTGGGAAGAAATGCTTAAAGATCCAAATGTTACAATTTTTATGGGTTATGCAGGATCACTAAGTACAACTGGACAATGGAAAATTATTAATTGGCTGATCGAAAATCGCTTTATAGATATATTAGTTTCTACTGGAGCAAATATTTCTGAAGATATTGTTGAAGCAATGGGTTATAGCTATTGGCAAGGATCACATTTAATCGACGATAGGAAATTATTAAAAGCTGGAATTAATCGTTATTATGATGTTTTTGGAAAAGAAGAAGATTACATGAAAATGACAGAACTTATAGCAGAATTTTATGTTTCTTCTCTTAAAGAAAATAAACCATATTCTTCAAGAGAACTTTTATTTTTATTTGGAAAATGGTTACTTGAAAGGGGAATAATGAGTATAGTAGCTACCGCTGCTAAATATAAAGTTCCAATTTTCTGTCCAGCAATAGTTGATTCACCTTATGGGGATGCGGGTCTAATCGCTAAAAGTAAGGGATTTAATTTAATTATTGATAATATGAAAGATTATATCGAATTCATGAGTTTGGGAGAGAAAGTAAAAGATACTGGAGTAATTTATATTGGTGGAGGAGTACCAAAAGATTTTATCCAACTTTTTGCTGTAACTTCTAATCTTTTATATCCAGAAAGAAAAATTCCTGGAAGAGAGACAGAATATTTACCAATGAGAAGAGGAGATAAGCTAATAGAAACTTATTATCCTCATAAGTATGCGATTCAAATTACTACAGATTTTCCGCAATGGGGTGGATTATCTGGTTGTACATTTGAGGAGGCTATAAGTTGGGGTAAAGAATTAGCAAAAGGAAAGCATGTTCAATGTCTTTGCGATGCAACTATAGCTTTACCTATTGTGGCTCATGCTTTAGCAGAAAGAGTTAAAGAAAGAGAAAAATATCCAGATTTCTCATGGTTATTCAAAGATTTAGAATAAGAATTTTAAGAAAAATCATTTTTTAGGTAATGCCGAATTAGCCATTTCAAATAATACTTTTTCAGGATCCTTCGCTTTTACTACTCCACTTGCAAGCAATACTCCCTCAGTTCCTAAATCTATAGCTGCTCTTACATCTTCTCCTGTTGATATCCCTGCTCCACAAAGTATATGTGTTTTCTTATTTATTTTTCTTATTTCAGAAACTGTTCCAGATACTATTTCTGGTTTAGCTTTTGAAACAGGTATTCCTGTTCCTATTAATTCTGGAGGTTCAACAGCAATTATATCAGGATTAAGAACAGTGACTGCTTTACTTACCATTACATTATTTGTACATACGAGTGTTATTAAACCATTATTTCTTGCTCTTAAAATTGCAGCTTCTATATCTGCTAATTTCATTCTTTTTTCTGAATGATTTAATAGCGTTCCAACAGCACCAGAAGATTTAATACTTTCAGCTGTAATAGATCCGGTATATGCTCCAGGTTCATAGGGGTCCATATGTTGAGCAAAAACAGGTATTTCAACTATATTTGCTATTTCAAATAAATCAATAAATTGAGGTGCAACTCCTATACAAACTCCTGTACTTTTACTAACATGCTCAGCTATTTTTGCAAGTCTAACACCTTTTTCTCCAAGCGATTCACTATATGTTTTAAAATTAACAACTATTATTGGATATTCTACTCTAGCCATTTAACCTCAACTCTAATAATCAATTATTTATTTAGATATATTTAATAATTCATTAAATTATAAAGAATATATAAATATGTTCTTTTTCTAAAATATATCAATTCCGTAGATGCGTATGATAAGTAGTCAAATTGAGGAATTATTATTTAAAGTTGAGAAAATTTTTTCAAAAGAAGAACAATTGATAGAAATTAATACTAAAAAAGCTGTAATTGTTGGCGATACCCATGGAGATTTAGAAACAACAATGAAAATAATTGAAAATTTTCTAGAAAAGGAGGATATTGTAATTTTTTTAGGAGATTATGTTGATAGAGGACCATATCAAATAGAGAATATAAATTATCTTTTAGAAAAAAAGATTAATTTTCCAAATAAGCTTTTCTTATTAAGAGGAAATCATGAAACTCCTTCAATGAATCTTTATTATGGCTTTTATTCTAATGTTATTTCAAAATATTCGATTGAAATTTATAATCATTACGTTAAAGTTTTTTCTTTATTACCATATGCTACCATTATAAATAATAAAGTATTTTGCGTGCATGGAGGAATAGCTGAAAATTTATTAAATTTAGAGCAAATAAAAAAAATTCCAAAAGGAGAAATAGAACCTTCTTCATCTTTAATAATTCAAATTTTATGGAATGACCCACAAGAAAATATTGAGGGATTTAAACCAAGTGTTAGAGGCCCTGGAATAAAAATTTTTGGAGAAGATGTTTTAAAAAATTTCTTGGAAAAAAATAATTTAAAAATAATGATCAGAAGCCATGAACCCCCAATTAAAGGATATAAACTTCAATTTAATAAAAAGCTTTTAACAATTTTTAGTTGTAGATATTATGGAATAATTCCTAGAGTAGCGATATATTATTACCCATTAAAATTTTCCATTATTAAAATTCCTTAATTTTTTCATTAAAAATATCGATTCTTTAGAAATATTTACATTTTAATCATTAGTAAAAACTTAAAATTATATTATTTTAATACAACTATCATTATAATTCTTAAGAAAAATAAAGATTTTAGTTTAGAAAAATAAAATTTAATTTATTATAAAAGAAAAATTTTTAAGAGCGATAAATAAGAAAATAGATGGGAAAAATGAGATGGCAACAAAGTATATTACAGCTATAGGATTAATTATAGGAATAATCGTAGCTTTTGTAGTTGGTATTTATGCAAGTCCATTTATACTTCCAAAAAAAGAAGTAGAGGATGAAGTTTGGGCTAGAGTTGTAAAAAATGGTAAAATAGTAATAGGCAGTTCACCTGATTGGCCTCCTTATGAATATCTAGAGGGTGGAAAATTCACTGGTTTTGAAGTTGAATTGGCAGAAATGGTTGCTAATAAATTAGGTCTTAAAGTAGAATGGAAAGCGATGGGTTTTGATTTAATAATACCAGAAATCGAAGCAAAAACAATAGACTTAGGAGTTAGTGGTTTTTCTGTTACTCCTGAAAGACTTGAGAAAGTACAATTTACCATGCCACATAGTATAACAGAAGGCCAAGTAATAATGTTGAAAAGTAAAGCTGCTGAGTTAGGTATAACTAAACTTACATCTTTGGAAAAATTAAAAGATTATAATTTAATATGTGGAGTTCAAGTAGGTACAACAGAACAAGATGAATTGAAAGATTTAATAAATGCTGGAAAATTGCCAGCAGGTGCTATGAGAACATATGAGGATTATCTAGCTGCACTTGATGATATGAAGAGGGGGGCAATTCAATGCATTTATGCAGAAACCCCTGTTACATCATGGTGGATGCTTGAAGCAGAACAAAAAGGAGAAGAAGCGATGGTTGTAATTTATAGAAGACCTTATTGGCCAGTAGCTTGGGTTGCAAATAAAGATTCTCATGTTTTAATTGCAAAAATAAATAGTGCACTCGCTGAATTAATAGCTGAAGGAAAAGTAGAAGAATTAAAGCTTAAATGGCATTGTACATAAATAAAGAAGAAGACAGATGACACCAATAGAAGAGCTACTCTACATATTAGAGGGAGTACCTATAACTCTCGCTATTTCCATCTTTTCTTTTTTATTTGGACTTATTTTAGGAATACCTCTTGCTTTTCTAAGGGAATATATGGGAAAATCTTTACGAATATTAGTAGATATATATGAGAAAATTTTCAGAACAGTACCTGAATTAGTTCTTATGCTTTTCTTTTATGTTGGATTAGGATTAAGCCTTGGTATAGGTTTATTTAAAGATGCCTTTTTTTCAGCAACTTTTGTTTTAGGATTAAGAAGTGGAGCAAATCAATCTCAAATTTTTAGAGGAGCAATAAGAGGGATAGGAGAAACTCAAATGTTGGTTGCTAGATCGCTAGGGCTTTCTAGATTGCAAGCCATATTTTATGTAATAATTCCTCAAACTTTTATTATTGCAACACCTGGTTTAGGTAGCGAATATGCACTTTTAGTAAAAGATTCTGCATATTCATTCATTCTTGGAGTAATCGATATGATGAAGAAAGCAGATATTATAAGGAAAACAACTCTTGATATGGTTTTTCCATATATTACAACAGCAATTTTATATATAATATTAACATTTCCAATAGCAACATATTTAGATAAGTGGGGAAGTAGAAAAAAGAAACAATTAGGAATATAGAATGGGGAGAAAAAATGAAAGAAGTTGTTATGGAATGTAGAAATTTATGGAAGATCTATGATGGTAAAATAATTGCTGTAAAAGATGTATCTTTACAAATTCATGAAAAAGATATTAAAGTAATATTTGGGCCAAGTGGTTCAGGAAAAAGCACACTTTTAAGATGTTTAAGCATGTTAACTCCTCCAACTAAAGGTGAAGTTTTTCTTAGAGGAGAATGCCTTACAAAGCAAGGTATAGACCTTAATAAAGCAAGAGCTAGAATAGGATTTGTTTTTCAGCACATATGGCTTTTCCCTCATTTAACAGCTCTTGGGAATGTTGAATTAGCATTAAGACATGTATTAAAAATGCCAAAAAAAGAAGCAAGAGAAAAAGCATTAGAAGCTTTAAGAGTTGTAAAAATGGAAAAATGGGCAAATTATTATCCTGCTCAATTGTCTGGAGGACAACAACAAAGAGTTGGAATAGCAAGAGCATTAGCAAAAAATCCAGATATAATATTGCTTGATGAACCTACATCAGCTCTTGACCCAGAATTAACAGGAGAAGTAATAGATACATTAAGAAGTTTAGCTAAACAAGGAACAACTATGCTTATAGTTACGCATGAAATGCCATTTGCACGTGAAGTTGCGGATGAAATGATTTTCTTTGATCAAGGAACAATAGTTGAGAGGGGGATACCGGAACATTTTTTCACAAAACCATCTAGTGATAGAGCAAAAAAATTCATGGAAAGGTTAATCGAAAAGACTGCGGGAGAGCAGAATGTTTGAATTCTTAATCGAATATTCAAGTATGCTTTTTGAAGGATTTATTACAACCATTAGTGTTACATTTTTTGGATCACTAGTCGGCTTTTTATTAGGAACTCTATTAGCGATTGGAGATTTATATGGTGGAAAAATTGCTTCAACAATAATAGGATTTTATGTTGAATTTTTCAGGGGAAGTCCAATAGTCGTTCAACTATTCATATTTTATTTCAGCATTCCTATAATGCTTAATGTTTATATTAACTCATTTACAGTAGGATTAATAGTATTTGCACTTAATAGTGCAGCATATCAAAAGGGTTATATTAAAGGAGCTATGGAATCAATTTATAAAGATCAATTTTTAGCTGCTTTATCTTTAGGACTTACAAAAATGCAAACGATTCTTTACATTGTTCTTCCACAAGCTTTAAGAATAGTTTTACCTGCATGGAGTAATGAATTTTGTTCCTTAGGAAAAAGTTCAGCAGCTTTATTAACAATAGGAGTAATGGATTTAGCAAATGTTGGTAAAACAATAGCTTCCCATACATGGCGTGTTATAGAAACTTATGCAATAATAGCTCTGATATACTTTATTTGGATTAGTATTATAGTGAAGATTGTAGATATAATCTATGATAAAATAAAAATACCCGGAATATCTGCATAAAACAAAAAAAAGATATTTTATATTTACATTTTTTATATAACATTAATATACCATACTTATGGTAAGATTTTATATTAGATTTTTATTTAAAAATAATAAAAATAGATGTGATTAATCAAAAGAGGCAAAGTATAACATGTTAAAAAATCTATTCGCAAAATTTTTATCAGTAATATTCGCACCTCCAACATTTTCTTCTTTACTTGTTTTAATGGCTGCCATTAATGAAGAAACAATTTTTCCTAAACTATATACTTTTTTTATAGGTTTAGTCGCTTTAACAATAGCTCCATACCTTTCTGTAATTTTTATGGTATTTCTTAAAAAGGATAATATAGGTGTTCCAGAAAGAAAGAATAGAACTTTTCATTTAATTTATGGTTTAATAAATTATTCTTTCTTTTGTATATTATTTTCATTAATTGGAATAAAAATTTTAGCATTATTCTCATTAACATATTTAATAAATACCTTTTTAATAATGATTGCGAATCAATATATGAAACCAAGCATACATATTTCAGGTTGCATTGGTCCAATGATTTTACTTGATTATCTCTATAAAATAAAAATTTATTATTTAATATTGTTTTTATTCTTAATAGCTTGGGCTAGAGTGTATTTAAAAAAGCATACATTAAAAGAAGTAATAGCAGCAGCCATTATAACAATTGTTGGAACAATAGCATCCATTATTCTATTTTATTAAAATATTGAAATTAGCATAATAAATTAAAAATATTTATATATTTATTTTTAATGCAAAATAAAATAAACATGGATAATAATAAAGTAAATAAAATATCCATTTTAATTGTTACTACATTAGGATCTTTTCTTACAATTTTTATGAGTTCTTCTATTAATATTGCATTACCATCTATTGGAAAAGAGTTCTCAATTGATGCTATTTTATTGAGTTGGATTGCCACTTCATATCTTTTAACTATAACGATATTCCTTGTTCCTTTTGGAAGAATGGCGGATATGTATGAAAAAAAGAAAATATTTATGTACGGCATATTCATTTATTCGATATCATCTTTTTTCTCTGTTTTTTCTTTTTCCGCAATTTTGCTTATTATATTAAGAATTTTACAAGGAGTCGGAGGAGCTATGATATTCAGTACTATGATAGCAATCCTAACTTCAGCGTATCCTATAAGTGAAAGAGGCAAAGCTTTGGGAATAAATATTGCTGCAACATATTTAGGCCTCTCTCTTGGACCATTTTTAGGAGGATTTTTAATACAATATTTTGGTTGGAGAAGTATTTTTATTACAAACATGTTCTTAGGTTCAATAATTATTATTCTCACTATTTGGAAAATAAAAGAAGAATGGATTGAAATAAAAAAGGAGAAATTTGATTTTATTGGATCAATGATTTATAGCCTTGTGATTATTGCAATAATTTATGGTTTCTCTTTACTATCAACAATATTAGGAA
>Ga0207433_10006892_pt1 | contig 19366 bp, 14 predicted proteins | sample YelNatPaOPGAMG01_FD_187559 | JGI IMG/M metagenome (GOLD analysis project Ga0207433, IMG submission 187559) | Hot spring thermophilic microbial communities from Obsidian Pool, Yellowstone National Park, USA - OP-RAMG-01 (SPAdes) (version 3) | ecosystem: Environmental > Aquatic > Thermal springs... | reverse complement strand
AGGGACATGGGATGATCCCCAAATAAACGGAACGGTCAATATCTACTCCCTCGCCTACAATAACGTGCAGATGGATCTGTTCACAACCGATTTCGAAGCGAGCAAGGAGGAGTTGAAAATTATCAACGGCACGGCGTGGAGATTCCCTGCGATCGCCTCGATCACCGGGGTGATCCGTCATCCCTTATCCTCAAAGGCGACGCTTAATCTCAACGGCGATTTTCAACGCCTTGAGTTACAGGACATTGCTGTGATGGCGGGTAAAAAATGGCAGATGAGTGGTGCAAGCGAGGGCTCATTTCAGATTTCCGGCACGTATTCTCAACCAGACGTAAGCATGCCCGTTATCATAGTCAAGGACGCCACCCTTGCGGATTTCACCTTTGACAATCTCTCGTTATCCTTGAATTATCAATCAACTCCAAACGGCTCAAGTTTGATCGTGCCCGCTTTTCACGCAAGTATCGGATCCTCCTCCATTGACGCTCAGGCGAGCATGGATTCCGCCAATCACTTCATCATCAATTCCCAGTTGAATCAATTAGATTTGTCGCTTTTCCAACCTTGGATGAAGGATTACGTCGTGATGAACGGAAAAGCGAACGGGACGCTCAAACTCGAAGGGAATATCGTTTCCGGCGCGGTTGAAGGGATGCAAGGGGAAGTCGATGCAAGCACAACCGGACTCACGATCAATGATGAGCAACCTGGCGATATCGTTGCGAAGATTCTCTTTGACGATAACAAGATCACTTCCAAAGCCATAGCCCTAAGGAGCTTGAATTCCAATAAGACCCTGATTCAAGTGGATAACTTTGAATACAATGTTGACACGTCCTCCTTCAAGGGGGATTTGGTCGCCAATTCCATCCCGTTTGAACTGATCCGTCACCTTGTTGTCAACAGCCCCTATGCCGTAAGCCAGCCTAACTCCCCGCTGGTGTATTGGTTAAACAGATTATCGACCCCCCTTCAAGGGGATATCTCCATGCAAGCTCATTTGACCGATGAGGATCATCATCCCGATATCGCATTTCAATGGAACGGCAACCAGATCATCGTGGAGAATCAACCTATCTCCGTTTTCAAAGGTTCCGGCGCTTACACACCTGGATCCCTCGCACTTAACGATGCCGAGTTGCAGGCCGGGGAATCCTCCATATCCGCTCAAGGGAAGATAGTTTTCTCAAAAAGCATCGACGGGGACATCAGCATGAACAATCTGCCATTGCAATTATTGGGGCGCTGGTTCCCAAACACATCCGTGCTGAGTGGACTGTCCGGAACTGCGGATCTGATCTATTTACAAGCGAGCGGCAATCCAAGCCAACCGAAATTAACCCTCTCCAGCGAACTCTCCCATCTTTTATGGAAAGACCCGCAGATCGCCTCGGGCAAAGAGTTTCAAGTGGACCACATCTCCATTTCCAAAGCGACCCTGCAGGAGGGCGGCATCAATGCGGACGATATTCGCATAATACTCAAGGGGCAAAACCCAAACCGGAAGCAGCCTGCGCCTGAATACCTCGCTTCCGCCAAGGGGTCCATTCAGTTTTCATGGCAATCCCCTTTCATTCCTCCGGATCCAAAACTGGACATGAGCGTGAGGATAAAAAATCAGAGTTTGAGCATTCTAACCGCTTTCCTGCCGAATTCCAACGCCGTCCTGCAAGCAAACCTTGACGCATCCTTCGACTGGGCGGGCACGTTGAAGAAACCGGACATTCACGGACGGATTCAAATTACCCAGTCGCCAACGGATAAGATACAATTAAGAGGCATGTCCACCGCGCTAACGGATTTGAACTCATTGTTCAGTTTCGATGGGAGTTCGGTGCACGTAGATCGTTTCACCGCCGAGACGAAGGTCTTCGATTCGGGCACAGGAAAAACTCTTTTAGCCAGCCAACCGATCACGATGTCGGGGGATCTTCCTTTGCATGAAGGCGTTGCCAACTCAAAAGGATTGACCATTTCCATTCCCCGCCTCGTAGTGGCGGAGACACCCTTGCCGATATTACATTCAGGCAGCTTGGTAACCGGTGACACCGCCGCAAACTTGACCATCACCGGCACCCTGTTCAAACCGAATATCAATGGCGACATACATGTGAATCAAGCGGAATTCAAGATGCCGCAGATCGTCGCCACGTCAAAAACCCCGACCGAGATGCCATTCTCGCCCGTGTTTCATTTGGGTGTCGCACTGGGAAAAGCCGTCACAATCAGTTCCGCACAGTTATCCGCCGTCGTGCACACGCAGCCCGCCAATCCCATGATGCTGACAGGCACGCTGGAACATCCGAATTTCAGCGGACATGTGACAATTGATCGAGGGACACTGGTATTCCCGACTGCGCGCTTTGTGATTCAACGGGGAGGCGTTGTGGATTTGCGGTTCCCGACCTACGCGATGGGAGACTACGCAAATCCCTCGCTGGGCATCAATATCAACCTGGTGGCGAATACTCATTTGATGGCGACTTCCGTGAATGGGGCCTATAAAAGGTATACTATCACGGTTGAAGCTAGCGGTCCAATCAATATGGGAGCGCCCTTGACTATCGCCACTTCCAATCAGTTGGTATCCAACATACGTCCTGGATCCGGACTGATACTTAGGTTTAGTTCGGACCCGGCGGACCTTGCGCCAGGACCGCAAGGATTGCAGGAGAGGATAACGGGATTATTAGGCGGTCAGAATTCCATCGAGCAGCTATTCAGCAGAAATCCGGATGTCGGACGCATTTTGGGACAGCAGTTATCCGACATTCTCTCCAATAGTTATCTGCCCAGTCTTTTGGACAAAATGGGATTAAGGAAGGCGTTGGGGTTGGAGGATATATCGGTGGAATACAATAACATGGACGCATTTTCCTTCCATGTTTCGCGCGAGTTGTTCGGACCTTTTTACATCAGCTATTGGCGACTTTTCACCGGTACGAACTCCACAAGTTACTCGGGGAATATCTCCTGGGAGTTAAAGACTAGCTATCGTATTCGGAATAATTTGCAATTTTCCTGGTCGGTGGATGATCAACGAACGAACGCGTACCTTCTGGAGGGAGTCTTTAAGTTTTAGGATATAACCAGCGGTGAACACGCTAAACAACCGTGGAAAAAGTTATATCCTACTTTTGACGAGCGAACTCACTTCGGAGGATCAACGCGATGAGGACCGGCCGATGAGGGATCAAACGTCGGGCGGCAAGGATAGCCACGCCACTTTTGATTCGCTGGTGGCCACATATGAAAAGAAAATATTCAATGTGATCTATCGGATAATAGGGGATTACGATGAGGCGGCGGATTTAACGCAAGACACCTTTATCAACGCCTATCGTCATTTCAATGAGTTTCGAGGCGAGTCCAAAGTATACACATGGCTGTACCAGATTGCCATCAATCAATGCCGCAACCGTCTGCGACAACGAAGCAGAGTGCATTCGATAAAGTTGGAATCCTTGGACCAACCGGATGATTGGAGCGACGACGAGGGCTTTCCTTCCAAGGAGATTCCCGATATTTCCAAGGCGCCCCATGTCATCGCGGAGGAGAAGGAACTCAAGCAGCAAATCCTCGCGGCGGTGAACTCCCTTCCCGCGGAGTATCGTGAAGTTGTGATTTTACGCGAGGTGGAAGGGTTATCTTACAATGAAATCGTTGAAGTGACCCACCTCACAATTGAAAATGTAAAGACGCGCCTTTCCCGTGCTCGGGCAATGCTCAGGCGCAAACTCGAGCCTTATTACAAAGACCAATAAGGTACGTCATTGATTAGAGAACTCACTCGCAAGGGAGTGTCCTAGTGAAAATACAACACTATAAGGCCGTAACTACAATCCTATCCCTGATGCTGTTCTGCATGCTGGGTCTTCCGGTGCGACAGGCTTACGCCCAGCAGACGAAGCCAGCATCCCAGCCGTCAAGCCCCTCCTCACCGAACACACCGACGAGCCCGACCACGAAACCCGTCACTCCGCCCAATCCCGTCCCTCAGCCAGGCAAACCGTCAACATCGCCTGCAACGCCAGTCAAACCATCGACCTCCCCTGCCACGCCGGCAAAACCGACGGAGCCCGCCACACCAAACACCACGCCTGCAACACCGGTTGCGCCGACGACGCCAACCGAGCCCGCAACGTCATTGGCGCCTTTAAACCCTATCATTAAATCGATCACCGTGGTGGGCAATAAGAACATAAACAGCAGTGCAATCATTCTTGCAAGCGGATTGAGCGTCGGGCAACCGCTGACGCAACAAAGCATTAACGACGCTCAGCAACGGTTGCTGCAAACAGGTAACTTTGGGTCTCATCATCCGGATAATCCCGCGCAAGGTGTCGTCATCACGGCGAATGTCGTTGGCAACGAAGCCGACGTAACCATCACTGTCGATGAGAACGACATGGTGCAGGGGATCAATTTGACAGGCACGGGCCCCATACCGGCGGCAACCATCAAAGCTCTCATGAAAACCCAGGAGGGTCAGGTCCTTAACATCAACACATTGCGTAGCGACGTCGAGGCTATTCAGCAAGCCTACGAGAAAAAAGGTTACCAAGCGGTTGTGAACCCTGACGGACTGGGGATTACGAATGGTATTTTGGATATCCCCATCATCGTGGGGAAAGTCACCAAGATAACCATTCACGGATTGAAGAAAACCCGCCCCTGGGTTGTATTACGGGAGATGAAGTTAAAGCAGGGGTCATACTATAATGTGTTTCAATTGCGCAAGGATCTTACAGCGATCTACAACACAGGGCTGTTTGAGAGCGTGGAACCGGCTTTCGCCTACCCCGCTCCGGGAAGCGTGGAAATCACTTTAAACATTCAGGAGAAGCACACGGGTTCGTTGGCGTTGGGTCTGGGTTACAGCAGTCAGCAACAACTCATCTATTTTGCAGACGTTGGCGACACTAACTTCCTCGGAACCGCTGAGCAAATCAATCTTCGCGCTCAAACCGGCGGTATCGCAAACCAGAACAGTTATGAGTTGGGGTTCACCCAACCATGGTTGGATAAAAATCATACCTCCTTGTCCGTGGATTTATATGACAAAGCGGTTTACCGATTTGGAACCTCGATCGGTAGCTTGACCAGTTCAAACCTGGCGGGTACGAGCACGGATTATTATGAGACCCACGTGGGAGGACAGATCACCTTAGGCAGACCTTTGAACTCCACGATGAGGGGATATCTGGGTGTTCGTTACGATAACGTGAGCGTACCCGCCTTGGACCTTGATGCTAACGACGCATCAATTTTGCAGAACGGGCCTATAGCGGTCGTGACCGGTCGAGTATCCCACGACACCCGGGATTTCATTCAAAATCCTGCCGCCGGCGGGTATGAGACTGTGGAGATTGACGTTGGGCACGCCGACATGAAACCCATCACCCTGCTGAATGGCGCCACTCCAAACGGGGTGTATGGTCCTATGAATTACACAAAATTGATCATCGACATTCGAAGATTCATCTCCTTGCAAGGCAGGAGAACAAACCCCAACCAGATGCGCCAAGTATTCGCTTTCAGATTTTTGGTCGGGACATCCACCGGTCGAATGCCGTTTTCAGAACAGTATTTCGTGGGTGGCGCGGAAAGCCTTAGAGGGTATCAGGAGGATCGGTTCTGGGGTAGAAACATGTTTCTTGGATCGGTGGAATTCCGACAGCCAATTGAAAAAAGCCTGACCGGTGTTCTGTTCACGGATGTTGGAGACGCTTGGGGGGGAAATTACGAAAATGTGAGTTTTTCGGGTTTCACCCAGCATGCGGGTTTCAGTCCGTCTCTCGGAGTTGGTTTTGGATTGCGCGTCATCACACCTATCGGACCAATACGCATAGATGAAGGTTTCGGGCGCGAAGGAGCTAGAACGCACTTCAGCATTGGCCAGGTATTCTAACTTGTTGAAATCCGCGACTCAATGCTATAATGTGTATCGAAAAGATTTGAGAGGAGTTTAATATGTCCCAGTCACCAACATGGTGGAGAGTGCTGGTTTTGTCCACAATGGTCGTATGTCTCGCATTCGCCTTGCGAGCCTCAGGAGCGAGCGAGAAGCAGATCACATTCGCCACGGTGGATATCCAGAAAATTAATGATAACTACAAATTGAAGGCGGTTTTGGAAACACAGTTCCAGCAACTCCAAGCCAAATGGCAAGGCAGACTGGCGCGTAGACAGAACATGCCCCTTCTCACCGAAGACGAGCAAAAGCAAATCGACGCGATCGAGGAGAAAGGTCCCAATCAAACGGATGCGGACAAGGCGACTCTGAAACAGCTAATGGACAAGGCTCAGCAACTGAACAATCAGTTGGTGGCCCTGAGACAGAAGAAGGAGAGCGAACTGACCGACGCGGATAAAGCCCAACTTGCCACGCTTGAGGCGCAAATAGCCAAGGCGTCGGATCAGTACAACACCATGCAGGATCAGATGAAAGCTGATCTCACGAATTTCGATAATCAGAACTCTGAATTGTTGGTGAAGAATATTCGCGATGCAGTCGCTCAGGTTGCAAAGGAGAAAGGGATAACCATCGTCTTCAACAATCAAGTGGTGCTCTATTCCGGAGTGGATATCACTGACCAGGTGCTGGCTATTCTCAACAAATAGCTCGAGGGGTTTCGCCCAATAATACTCCGTGATACGGGTGAGATCGAAGACATTCAATTAATTGCGCGACAAAGGTTTATTTGGCTTAATGCTCATGCACACCGCATCGGGAGGATTGATTTTCCCGATGCGGTTCCGTGTGATACCGAAATAATCGGGCGAGAGGGTAAAAGATGGGATACGCGCATACGCTTGGCGATGACACCCCAATATGCGATCGAAATCCCGGGGACGGAATACTGTTCTCCTTGAATTCGTCAACCGAAGCCAAGGAAGTGAAACGCTTTCTCCTTTCCGGAGCTTTAACCGCCATCGTTTGTTGCCTCGTTATTGCTGCGGGAGGTTGCGGCGAACACACGAAGAAGCCAATCACGAAAGTGGTTTACGTGAATATCAATCAACTGATGCCTTTTCACCCGTCATGGACGAATATCATCCAAATGGATCGCATTTTGGCGTCACCACCCTCTTTCCGAAACCCTTCGGGAATGAAAACCTTGCGGTTAAAGAAAAGGTTCAAACCTTCTCAACCTCTGAAGGACGAGATTAACGCGAGCATTAATAATAACCCGAATAAAAGCGACGTGCTTCAGCCTGCGTTCAATCGAATCGAGAGCATGCGTAATAGGATTAATACGCAAAACAACCGAATCCTTGAGCAGTGGCGCAAAACGGAAAACCAAAAAGCTCTGGGCGAAATCGCCATGGAGATGAATAAACTGAACTCTCTCCAAAACCAAGACACCGCCTTGGTTTTACAAGACTATCAATCGAAAATCCGAGTGTATCAACTTCGGGCGATCGGATATGAGAGCTATATTCGGACATACACAGGGCCCCTTCAGGACAATGCGCGAATTCAACTTGCCGATGCAAATCAGAAGATTGCCGAGCTTGTTAAGGAAATGAACGCCAAAATCGCGGAGATCGAGGCGAAATACGCTCACACTCTCCGGATTTACAAAGATCAGGTTTACAAAAATATGGATGCGAGCGTCAAACAACGCGAGGAGAAGCTGCGCATGGAAACCGATAACAGGCTGAACCGCTACAAGCAGGATATTCAGGATAACCTAAACACACTATCCGGAAACGGTCAATCCGAGCGAAATGAGACATCCGTTCCGGAAATGAAAGCCTATTTCCCGCTGCCAAAATTGCCGGCTTTTCACATGCCTTCATCTCAACAATCAGTCAATGCGGTCCGAAATGAAATGGATGCGATTAAGGCTCAGCGACGCCGCCTGCTTCAAACTATTCGTTCCGATATCATGGGAAGAATCAGTCAGATCGCTCTAAAACGCAACTGGACGCTGAGTTATCATTGGAAACCGGGAGAGACAGACGAAACCAAGCTTTTCCAGCAACTACTGGCGCAGGAATTTCAACCCATGATGAAACGATAAGTAGAGGCGATCGCCCAAAAAGCTGCGCCGCGTTTCATCAATTGTGAAAAAAGTGATGGCATCCTCATAATCTGAATATGCGGTTGCCTTATGAAAGTAACATAAAATGAATTCACAGGATAGTATCGAACCGGAACCTCGTCGTTATCGCCTTTCGGAGATCGCCCGCATAATATCGGGCGAAATATCCGGCAACGACGACCTCCTTATTACAGGCGTCTCGGACGTGGAGGAGGCTGAAGAGGGTGACATCGTATTCGCGGAGAATGATCGTTTTTTAAGGCAGGCGATAAATTCGCGCGCATCGGCGATTGTGGCGCCGTTGAATACTCCGGATACGAACAAAGCGATGATTCGGGTGATGGCTCCTCGCCGGGCTTTCATTTCAATTATCGAGCTTTTCGCGGACGCCCCTCGGAAGCCGGCTGGAGTTCATCCTTCCGCCTTGATATCCCCCACCGCCCGAATTGGTCAGGGAGTCTGCATCGGACCGAACGTGGTGATAGAGGACGATGTGGTGATTAAAGACGGCTCCGTTATCATGGCGAACTGTTTCATCGGTTATGGCTGTACAATAAACGAGGATTGCATGTTTTATCCCAATGTCACCCTCTATCATGGGGTTCGCATAGGCAAACGTGTGATATTGCATAGCGGTGCGGTGATAGGCGCCGATGGTTTCGGTTATATGTTTATCGATGACCAGCATCGCAAAATTCCCCAAATAGGCGGAGTGATCATTGGGGACGATGTGGAGATCGGATGCAATACGACTGTGGACCGAGCGAAGACCGGCATGACAGTGGTTGGAAACGGCACGAAGATCGATAATCTGGTGCAGGTGGGGCATAATTGCAAGATCGGACCGAACTGCATTCTCATCGCTCAAACGGGACTTGCGGGGAGCGTGCAATTGGGGCAAGGGGTAATTCTCGGCGGACAGACCGGTTTAAAAGACCATGTACGAATAGGTGACGGAGCCATCGTAATGGCGCAAGCCGGCGTATTCGGCGACATTCCACCGCAAGCGGTGGTCTCCGGCTACCCTGCGCGTCCTCATCGGCAACGATTGCGCCAGGAAGCGGCGTACGAAAATTTGCCGGAGCTTGCGAAACGCGTCAAGTCGCTGGAAAAGCTCATCACGGAATTGCAACAACGGATTGAGGACAGACAGGAAGAGGCTTAAACGCATGTCGTTCGGCATGGCATTAACGGAGTCGACAAGGATATCCGGTGTCGGTATTCATTCCGGCAAGGAGAACGAGGTCCTCATAACCCCGGGGAGTGAGGGCGCGGGAGTCCGGTTCCTTGTAAAAGACAGGATCGTTCCCGCATCGGTTGACTGCGTCGTGGATGCGCGACGTTGCACATCCCTGGGAGTGGATGGCGTTCGAATAGATATGGTCGAGCATCTACTATCGGCGCTGTTCGCGTTGAATGTGCAGAATGCGGATATCCACCTGGACGGTGGTGAGATGCCAATTCTCGATGGTGGGGCGGCGGAATGGGTCAAAGCGTTAAAACCGTTGCTCCGAACGTCGGGGAATATCATTCCCACACGCACATTGCATGAACCTATCGCGCGCAAATATAATGATTCAGTATACTGCGCCATTCCTTCTGATCGGATGCGATTAACATGCATTATTGACTTTCCGCACCCTTTAATCGGGTTGCAGATATCGGATTATTTACATGATGCCACGGATTACGCCAAGGACATCGCTCCCGCCAGAACCTTTGGTTTCATTGAGGAGGTGGAGGCGCTGCACACTGCGGGATTGGGATTAGGCGGGGATTTCGGGAACACGCTGGTCGTGTATCCCGACCATTACTCGACGCCTGAACTGTTACCCTCGGAGTGCTGCAGGCATAAACTATTGGATATGATCGGGGATTTCAGCCTCGGCAATGGAGTGATCGCCGCAGCCATTACGGCGTATAAGCCCAGTCATTTCGGCAACACGACGTTTTTAAAAGTGATGCTTGAAGAGATTACTACGAATAAGATGCAGAACTAATGGATGTTATTATCCAACACCATAAAGGAGACCTTCATGCTTGATATCGAACAGATCCGAACTCTGCTCCCTCACCGGTTCCCGATGTTACTGGTGGACCGTATCTTGGAGTTGGAGCCAGGGAAAAGATCAGTTGGGTTGAAAAATGTCACGATCAACGAGGATTTTTTTAACGGGCACTTCCCCGGACAGGCTATGATGCCGGGAGTGCTTATCATTGAGGCCATGGCTCAGGTTGGCGGCGTGCTTATGTTATCCCTAAGCGAATACGGAGATAAACTGCCGGTGCTGGCGGGAATGGAAAACGTGCGGTTTCGCCGCCCTGTGGTTCCGGGAGACACTCTCATCACCGAGGCGGAGTTAAAATACTTCCGCAAACCATTTGGAAAGGTGAAGCTCACCAGCAAGGTGGATGACGAAATTGCCGTTCAATGTGAAATTACATTTGGATTGCTGGATCGTCGTCAAACAGTGATGCCGTCGTTAGCCAAGGAGCCTGTAAAGGAGTAGGGAATGGCGAAAAATATCCACCCAACCGCCATAATTCACTCCGGGGCGTATCTGGCGGATAATATTACAGTTGGCCCCTATTGTATCATAGAGGACGATGTTCAGATCGGAGAAGGAACACGTCTGGAAGCGAGCGTTATCCTTCATAGCGGAACGCGCATTGGCAGACATTGTCAGATATGGCCGAACGCTGTGATAGGCGGCCCGCCCCAGGATCATAAGTACCATGGAGAGAGAAGTTTCGTGATCATCGGGGATCACAATATCATCCGGGAATGCTGCACGTTGCATCGTGCGGTCGGGGAAGGCGGCGCCACTCGCATTGGCAGTGACAACATGTTTATGGCTTACGCTCACGTTGGGCACAACTGCGAGATCGGCAATGGCAACACGATATCTAGCTATGTGGGGCTGAGCGGACATGTGACGGTTGAAGATAACACGGTGTTTGGCGGAGCGGCGGGCATTCATCAGTTCTGCCGAATCGGGAAGTTAGCGATGATAGGCGGAATGGCGAAGATCAATCAGGATGTGCCTCCGTTCATGTTGGCGGATGGCACCCCCGCTCGTGTCTTGGAGTTAAACAAGATCGGATTGCGTCGCAGCGGCGCTCCGCCGAATGTTCGCGCCATTCTTCGACAAGCGTATAAGCTGTTGTATCGATCCAACTTAAACCTATCTCAAGCGATGGAAAGAATCGAAGAGGAGGTGGAGAAGTGCGATGAGTTGGAGTATCTCCTGAACTTCATGAGGGGCACGATGGGCGGCTACGCAGGAAGAGGGAACGATAATCCGCGCTATTGATTCAATGAAATGAAAGTATCGGTGCGCGAAACTCAGCTTTGGCGTCACCAATTGACGAGGGTCAAGTGTCTGGAATAGCGATCATATCAGGCGAAGTATCCGGAGATATGGCGGGAGGCGCATTGGCGAACGCAATACACGCCTTGCGACCAGAAATCCGCCTATGGGGAATCGGCGGAGCCAACATGGCGAAAGCCGGTGTGGAGATACTCTACGACAGCGCTCTGTGGTCTGCGATAGGGGTGGTGGAAACTTTGAAGGTCTATCCGAAGATTAGATATACCGTCTACCCCCGCATTCTCGGCGAGATATACCGCCGCAAACCGGAATTGATCATCCTGATAGACTTTGGTGCGTTTAATGTTCGCGTGGCGAAATGGTGCAAACCGAAGGGGTTTCACATCCTCTATTATTTTCCGCCCGGTTCATGGAGACGGACAGGCTCCAAAGGGGCGGAGTTAGCAGGCATCACCGATAAGATCGCCACCCCGTTCCCATGGTCCGCGGAACGGTTAAGGCGCTTAGGCGCGAACGTCGAGTATGTCGGGCATCCTTTGGTGGAAATCGTACGAGCGTCTCTATCGCGCGATCAGTTTTGCACTCGGTTCGGACTCGCATCGGATCGTCCGATCATCGGATTGCTGCCGGGCAGCAGACCTTTCGAGGTGCAATACAACACGCCCGTGATGCTCGAAGCGGCGGAGATAATCACACAATCAGTCATCTCTCCGCAATTTGTGTTCGCCGCCGCCTCCGACATGGCCGCGATGAGGATCGAGAAACTTGTGGAAACTCATGGGAACAGAAACTCCGCGCCCGCGAAGCGAAACCAGCGTGAAAACACCCAACGAGAAAGAATCATCACCACTCCGGAGGGATTCACCTTGCGCGGGAAAAATATCAAGGAGATGGCGAACATAGGGAAAGCCCCCATTCATAAGTGCACTGGATTTCCATCCTTCATCATCACGAGGGATCAAACCTGGAATGTCATGGCGCACTCCGATGCCTTGATGATATGTTCGGGAACCGCCACATTGGAGGCCGCGTTATTTCGCACCCCGATGGTGATCATCTACCGCGGATCGCGCCTGATGGAGTTTGAGAGACGGATACGACGCATCAATCCAGAATACATAGGAATGCCGAATATTATCGCTCAAAAACGCGTGGTTCCGGAATACATTCAGAACGAGGCGACACCCGAGACGATCGCGTCTCATATCATCTCTTATTTGAAGGAGCCCGACACGCGTCAAGTCATGCGAAACGAACTGTCTCAAATTAAAGAGATGCTGGGGGAGGTCGGTGCGAGCGAGCGCACCGCTCGCATCGCCCTGGAACTGATAAATGGGTAGGGGAAAGCAACCGGCAAAAAGACATATCCCCTCCGTTTGCTATATAATAATAGGAACATGGAACTGCATAATTCCTGGATCATGCCTAAAATGAGCAATACAAGCCATTTTCACCTGAGTATATATACAGGGGTGATACTATGGAAAGTAAGAGTAGCTCCAACCATTGTTGCGGCGCCGATTATCGACATATTACGGCGGAGATAGAAGCAACGAACAGCGTGGGATGGAAATTAAGCACGGATGTATTCCATAAAACGGATTTTACAACAGGCGAATGACGTTTAAAAAATGATGCGCGCACTCCAAAACAAATATATTGCAACCATTTCAAAGATTATGAGTAAAAACAAAGACCAAAACGATCCGGACACCGCACGAATTCAACGTCGCCTGCTGGAGTATTTAAAACCCCATACCGCCAACATCATCATTGGGTTGATTTGCGCTGCGGGCACAAGCGGCATCACGGCTCTTATCGCGGTGGGAATCAAACTCGCCGTCAACGCCCTTATCAATGGCAGCGTGGGGCGACTCAATTTCATATGCATTGTCGTGGTGTTCGTGTTCATCATCAAGGGCATTTTGGGGTATGGTCAAACATATTTCCTTTCACTCGTTGCCCAAAGGGTGACGACAAAGTTGCGAGAGGATATTTTCACACATCTCCATTCTCTCTCGCTCTCCTTTTTCAATCAGAAGCGCACCGGCGCCATTATGTCCACGCTTTCCAACGATGTTCCGGTTATCCAAAATGCGACAATGTCCCTCAAGGATTTCATCACCGCCCCATCCACGATTATCATCAGTTTCGTCCTGCTTTTCTCCACAAGCTGGCGGCTCACGTTTGCGGCGATCATATTGGTGCCTCTGATGGGGTTCGTGGTAATGAAGATCGGACGGAGAATACGCCGTATCTCCGATCTCGTGCAGATCAAATTGGCGGATATGACGAATATCACTCAGGAGACCGTATCCGGGGTTCGAATTATCAAATCCTTCGCCACGGAGGCGGTGGAGATCAATCGTTTTAGCGAAGAGAACGAAAAAACTTTTGACACCGTTATCAAAGGGGTCAAAAAGAGTGCGCAACTCCGTCCCATAATTGAATTTTTGGGATCTTTCGGAATTGCCTTCGTGCTTTTCCTTGGCGGCAACGAAGCGGCGTACAATGCGAAATTGATAAACGAACACCTCAAACCGATCAGCAATATGAACGCGGGCGGGTTGATGATGTTCGTATTCCTATTGCAAAACATAGCCAGGTCCGTGAGCGACGTGGGAAATATCAATGTGACTCGGCACCAGGCTCTCGCAGCGGCTGCTCGGATATTCCACGAGATTTTGGATCAGAAGAGTGATGTGGAGGAGAAGGAAAACGCAATCATCATGCCGCCTATCAAAGGGCATGTGGAGTTCAGAGACGTTAGTTTCTCCTACGGCGATGGTCCCATGGTGCTCCACCATATCAACTTCGAAGTGAAACCCGGAGAAATCGTTGCCATCGTGGGGTTGAGTGGCGCAGGCAAGAGCACCATAGCGGATCTCATTCCAAGATTTTACGATGTGCAAAAGGGTCAGGTGCTGATTGACGGCATTGACGTGCGGGATGTGAAGCTTGAATCCCTGCGTCGGCAAATTGGAATCGTGCCGCAGGAGACATGGCTCTTCGCCGGAACTTTGCGGGATAATATCGCTTACGGCAAACGGGACGCGACGGATGAAGAAGTGATGCAGGCGGCGTATGCGGCTAACGCCTATTTTATCGATGGATTGCCTGAAAAGTTCAACACCATTGTCGGAGATCGTGGCGTGAGGTTGTCCGGCGGAGAACGTCAACGGATCGCCATCGCCAGAGCGATCCTCATGAACCCCCGATTGCTCATCCTGGATGAAGCCACCAGCTCCTTGGACGCCTCCTCGGAGGCTTTGGTGCAGGAGGCGCTTGACAAGCTGATGAAAGATCGAACCACGATCATCATCGCTCACCGCCTCTCCACCATTCTGAACGCCAATCGAATCCTTGTGATGGAGGCGGGAAGAATCATCGAAACCGGCACTCACGCGGAGTTGATGAAACAAGGCGGTCTGTACAGCGTACTATACGAGAGGCAGTTTCGCGCTGAAATAGTGGAATAACCGTACTGCAATGTCCAAGGAAAATGAGCAACGACAACAAGGAATCCGAGGCAATCTGATTGGAGTCTTACTCTGGTTCATCGCCAGGATGATTTCACTCACCATACGATTGCAGACCAAAAACGCAGAAATTATGCGTGAGTTCGAGAGAAATGGCAAAGGGGCGATCCTCATCACCTGGCATGGAAGAACAATGGTGCCCGCGAACTATTTCAGAGGCAGGGGTTACTGGGCTTTGATCTCCCTCTCTCGTGACGGTGATATCCAAAATCGTATCTTCAAGCTCTTCGGATTTCACACCATTCGCGGTTCCACGGGACGAGGGGGCGTGAAGGCGGTGCTGCAAATGGCGAAAAAAGTGCGGGAGGGTGGGATTCTCTCCTATGCGCCGGACGGCCCGCGCGGACCCTCTCACAAGGTTCAGGAAGGCACGATCTTCCTTGCCGAGAGATGCGGATGCCCCGTGATCCCCCTTGGATTCTCCGCTAATCCACGCATCCTGCTGAAATCCTGGGATAGTTATCTTATTCCAAAGTTCTTCGCAAAAGGGGCTATGGTGTTAGGCGATCCGATATTCGTTCCCCCGAATATGACGGATGAGCAAAAACAGGAGATTGCGCTGAAAATCGAAGAGGCGATCAATCAAGCCGAGGAGGAGGCGGAGAGGATGGTTGGAATCCTCCCCGCTAAGTAACGGTAGAACATCCGGACCACGCGACGACTGCTTATCAACGCGAACTAATCGCTATTCACCACCTGCAGAGCGATTCGATACAAAACCCTCTGCTCCCTCAGATACTCCCGAGAGCTTACACGCCGGGGACCGTTCTGTCTGTAATGAAGCCTATCCGCCATAGTGGAAAGACGCGCCAAACGACCCAGCCTCTCGCTATCCTGATCCGGCTCCGCGCAATCCAACTTAGAGGCAAGTCGCCATATTTTCTCGCCCTCCTTGGACGGCTCGTACGAGATTCGCCGCGTAAAATCGATATCGCGCGCAGTGATGTGGTTGTATCTATCCTGAAACATATCCCGTAAATCGGTGGAGAAAAGATCCCCAAGGTTATTCGGTGACATGCCAAGCAGCAACTCCTCCGTTTTGACTATGGATGCGGTACTATAGTGCTCCTTGGCTAGATAGCCAGGCTTCGCATACGGACTCACCAGAATCAACGGCGTCCGATGCTGATGGATATGATCCAAAGTGGCTTGTGCGTCATCGAAGGTGATGAATATCGCGCTCCCCTTTCCTGTTTTGGAATTGTAGTACAGCGGGCTTTTCATAATCGCCTGCACCACCATGCCCAAAGCCACGTCCCCATCCGCCACCTGTTGCATTGGAGACATTGTGAAGACATTCGATCTGTTCGGTGCGCTCACCCCTCCTGTATGGTCATCAGGCAGATAGATATAAAGGAACTGAGGCGTGGTTCCCCTCCGCTCCATTCGGTGGAAATCACGTATAAACTCCAACGCTCTTCTCTGGTCGGAGATATTGAAGTTATATCCGGGATAATTGCGGTCCAATCTGAATTCGCCGTTTCGATTCCTTCCGCCAAGAACAGCCAATGCCGGCAGTGCGAGAAAGTAGGATTGCCCCAGACCCCGTGTAGGAGTGGTGACATCCCCAGAATCCTCCAAAGGCTGCGTCACGCCGCCTTCCGCATTCAGACGGGGAGCTCCGGCATTGCCGCTTAGGGGATCATTGATACGAGTGGGTGTGCTGGAGCCGGTATCGGTGCCCTCGATTCGGATCATATCGCCGTAATCCTTGAACGAAACCCCGCATCTGGCGGCGTTATTGAAGATATAACCGGATTCAGGATAATCCTCCGGCTCGAAGTTCTTATTCACAAGCAACCCACGCCCGGACTTAACCAGCAGGGTCTTTTCCGAGTAATCGGAGGCGGTTCCGGATGCGCAAAACTGATGCCCCGCATCGCTCTCCTCGGAATCCGAGTAGTAATTCACAGCGGTCGAAAAGGCGTCCGCAAGTCGCTGGGTGTTGAGCGCCACCGGAGTGTATTGGGGATCCACAAAGGGCGACCCGTTCGCATGATCCCCCCACCCCTTTCGGAAACGCTCCCCGAACGGATTATTGAAGGTGACGCTGGCGTAGGGACCAAAGTGTTTTTGGTTGCCAAGCATGGAATCGAAAGTCTTATTCTCCTGCATGATAAAAAATACATGGGTGATCACTTTCGATGGATGAGCGCCTATTGGGACGATCTTTTGATTCCTCCTCTGATGAACTCGGTAACTCAGATTCAGCGCAGTATCGCCGGACAGCTTGATTCGAGACAAATCCACTTTTTGCGCCGTTCCAAAGATATAGTTGCTATCGGAGAATGACATCATCCCCGTGGCGGTGGGATTATCCTCGATGTGGTTTCGATCCTCTCCGATTCCCTTCGCGTTCACAATGTAGAGATACTTGCCGTTTTTGCTTATCGCCAATGCGGTGGGATACCAACCCGCCGGGATATAACTCACCAATTGAGGACGTTCCGGGTTCACGGTATTCAACACCGCCACCGCATTTATTCCAGCCTCCGCAATGTAGACGCGTTTATGATCCGGTGATTCCACGATCGCATCGGGATAAGCTCCGTAAATAGGTCTGGAGGAAAGGAATCTCCCTCTTAACGGGGAGAGATGAAAAGATCCAATCCGTTTCCCGTTCCGCATTCGCACGAGAGCGATGCTGTCATCATTGGTGCGCAATACATACAACACCTCATTCCCGGGCTTCCCCACCAGCGCCATTGCCGAAGGATGAGTTCCTCCGACTATTTTTTCGCTATCCAATGGACGTCCCAGATACACGGCGCCGGTTGGTTGAAGGGGTTTGCCGGAGGCATACGAGGCGCGATAGATTGAAACCGAGGATGTTTTAGGATATTTCCCTTTGTCATCTGTAATCGGCACGTAAAAACCATCCGGCTTATTGCTTGGGGTTGGCTTCAATCCGCTTAAATCCTTGTTCGAATCGTATTTGGGATTCTTAAATCGATACGCTGTCACCCCCCAGTTGGAGACCGCAACGTATTTTCCGCTCTCGCTCACACACACGCCGTATGGAAAGTATCCTGCAGGCTCTCGCCCCACAACCGATCTGGTTTTCGTATCGATGACCGCGATACTGTTATCCCCGTCACATGCCACATATAAGTATTTGCCGTTGTCACTGAGAGCGATGCCTGCAGGAAAGGTGATAACCGCTCCGCCGGGGTTTCTGATCGAACCATCTCCGTTGACGGAAGGTCGCGAGAAACCGCTGGGAACGGGAGGAGGATAACCTTCGGTGTCTCTCTCCCCGAAGATAGCAGCAGGTGTGTAATGGGAGACATACCCTTTGTTCGCGGGAAGAATGGGTTTTATCGGTATTGACGAATGCAGTTTGATGATCTTCCCAGACGTGGAAAGATCATAAATTTTGACATCGTTATCCCCTCCCCCCGACGCCCAAATCGTATAGGGGCCGTCACCAGTGATCTGCAAGCCTATAAAGTATCGCCCGTCCGTGTTTATCTGCGAAATAACATGCATATCGGAGGTACGAATAACGCTTAGCGAATAGTACCCCTGATTGATCGGGTTGATGAGACTCGGCATGACCACAGGCGAGGAGTGCGGCGGATATCCAAACCCCCTCTCGTCGTCGTTGCTCGTGACGAGATACTTGCCGTCGGGAGTCAGCGCCACTCCGAGCGGATTCATGCCTACTTGGACTGTAACCCCGGCAGGCTTGACGATCTTTCCATCGGGTAGAACGCCATGAAAATAGTTCCCGTCGAATTGGTTCGGACCAGCAAACAGCTCCGCACCGTGGAAAAGTCCCTTTTGAATCATGCCGTACGTCGGCGCAGTTATTTCGCCCCAGTTGCGGCTGGACAAGTTCCTCCCATAAGCTGCGCAAGCGTGCAACAGAACGCATGCGCCAAGGAAGGCTATGAGAAGATGAATCGCGTTTTGACACCTTCCGCGATTACACTTCATCAGACATAAAAACATTGAAATCCTCCGTTGAAGCGTATGACATCATGATACATTCCCGGTAATTGTCCGGTTTTTCTCATTTCGACTACATCATGAACGAAAAAGGGGACTATAGTCAAAACATCCTTCAAGGAACCAAGGGAGCCCAAGGCGTGGAGATGTATTGAACGACAAGTAGGTTAACAATCTCTCACCCAACCCCTTTGTTTTGCGGCGTGCAAAGCCATGCTCCTCATACGAGATACGGAACGGTGCGTACGTTACCGGATGTCGGTGACATCTCTCTCCGTGAAAGATGTTAAAGGGTATCATAAAAGAGGTGATTCTATCATGACCTTTCCTTCAAGGGGTGTTCGGCAATCTATTATCTATACAACACATTACTGATACTTCTCTCCCCCGCGCTTGCGATCCACCTTCTCCTACGTCTTTTTGCGGGCAAATCCCGAGAGGGCTGGCGACAACGATGGGGCGATGTGCCGACATCGCCCAAAAGCGACGCCTG
>Ga0207433_10006889_pt1 | contig 19373 bp, 17 predicted proteins | sample YelNatPaOPGAMG01_FD_187559 | JGI IMG/M metagenome (GOLD analysis project Ga0207433, IMG submission 187559) | Hot spring thermophilic microbial communities from Obsidian Pool, Yellowstone National Park, USA - OP-RAMG-01 (SPAdes) (version 3) | ecosystem: Environmental > Aquatic > Thermal springs... | reverse complement strand
GATTCCTTCGGAACACTGTCGTCCGAGGGACTCTCGTGATTCCTTCGGAACACTGTCGTCCGAGGGATACACTCGCCTACGGCTCGCACTCAGTGCTATCGGATATCTTACTTATAGATTCAGTACCTGTACCGTTGGTCTTGCTATAGATTGTAAGTCAATCTCTTACACAAAAGCGCCGGACGCGGCGCACTCCAAAGGCGCTTCGCTAGTCATTGATAGATAGACCTTCACCTACGGCCAATACTCATTACTCCCTAATTATTACAAAATCTCTTTTCGCGTTTTCGCTCTTTCGTGCTTTCGCGATTAAATTCCCTTCTCAGAAAACAAGGCTTCAGCCCTGCTCCAGATCGTGTCTTGGGAGCGTCCAGGGTTGGCGATATTCTCGATAATAGGACTGGCAGTGCAGCGCTTCCTTATCGCCGATAATTTCCTGCTTCTTACCATCCCATTTGATGCTCCGCCCCATCAGATACGCGGCATTTGCGAGGTGGCAGAGGTTCGTTGAATAGTGCATCGATTCGATATCGGAGCGCGGTTTCTGGCGGGTCCTCATGCACTCGATGAAGTTTTGCCAGTGGTCAGTCGGCAGTTTCTCGGTCGGTGTCGGACCTTCTTTCTGCTGATCACCCTTGGGAGTATAGTTGTAACCGGCTCTGTCAATGCGAAGGATCCCGTGCTCGCCGATAAATTCCACGCCATGCCCTCCTCCACCATCAAGACCAGGCTCGCTCACATGTATTTCCCACTGTAAAATCCAATCCGGGAATTTATATATCGCGATCTGAGTGTCGGGAGTTGTTCGATCGTCCTCAGGTCCGCAGATCAGTTTGCCACCATAAGACGCAACCTCCCACGGGTGCCATTCGTTCATAAATGTGCCCACAGTATCGAGCATATGCACTCCCCAGTCGCCCGTAAGACCAGCGGCAAAATTGAAAAACCACCTGAAATGCCCGGGATGGTAACAGGGCTTGAACGGCTCCCACTTCGCCGGCCCCACCCAGAAATCCCAGTCCAGTGTCTTTGGAGCAGGACAAACTTTCACCTTGCCCGGAGTAACTCCGCTGCAGGTCCAGGCTCGCACGATAGCAATTTTCCCCATTTTGCCCGATTGAACGAACTGCTGCGCATCGACGTAATGCTGAACGCTTCGCTGCCATGTTCCAACCTGCACGACCGTCCCATATTTTCTTGCCGCTCCGAGCATTGCCTTGCCTTCGGTAATGTCATGCCCGATCGGCTTCTCGACATATACATCCTTCCCCGCTTCACAAGCGAGGATCATCGGGAGCGCATGCCAATGGTCCGGCGTGCCTATCGATACGGCATCGATTTCTTTCATCTCCAGTACTTTGCGAAAATCTTTGAATGCCGCGGGCTTCTTGCCCGACTTCTTCTCTACCTCAGCTACGGCTGAATCGAGCCGATTGCTATCGACATCACAAACCGCTACAACCTCGACATCGGGCATGTCCAGGAAATGCTTCATATTAGCAGTTCCCATACCGCCCATTCCTATGGCGCCGATCAGGATTTTATCGTTTGCGCCGGTCTTCTTTGGAGCAGCAATAACTGATTGGCTCATTACACCACCCATCATAGACCCAAGTCCGACTCCCAAAGCAACCTTACCACTCTTCTCGAGAAACTCACGCCTGCTGATCTCTACCATTTTTATACCCCCGTCTGCTGCTTTATTGCAGCTTATAATGAGATTACCTGTCATGCTCCACATATCCTTCATAAACTCCACTCACGACGGGTGCGAAATTGTCATCTGGGAACACTATCCATGTGCATTGGAATAACTGTGGAGGCCGGTCGCGGATTGGACATCAAGACTAAGGCAGCATCTCTCTCTGTTGCATCCAACACGACGCTGTTTTTAATGAAGCTCGGGGTTGGCATATTCACCGGCTCGATCAGCGTGATCTCAGAGGCTGCCCACTCAGCTCTCGATCTCTTCGCGGCAATCATAGCGTTTCTGAGCGTTCGAGCAGCAGGGCGGCCAGCTGATACGGAGCACCCATTCGGTCATGGTAAAATAGAGAATATATCCGGTGTAGTGGAGGCGATTCTGATCCTGCTCGCTGCTGCCTGGATCATCTATGAATCCACCGACAGGATCATGAATCTGGGCTCGCACGTTATTCAAATGCCGCTGGCCGGCGTTGGGGTGATGGGCCTTTCAGCTCTCTTCAATACCCTGGTGGCTCGACACCTGTTTAAAATCGCTCGTCAGACCGATTCAATTGCTCTCGAAACCGACGCTTATCACCTCAGCACCGATGTATGGACATCGCTCGGAGTTTTCGGGGCTCTTATTGTGGTCCAGTTCACGAAGCTGCAAATAATCGACCCTGTTGTAGCCATCGGAGTTGCGGCGTTGATTATGAGGGTTGCATTCAGCCTTACCGCCAAGGCATCGGGACCTTTGATGGATGTCCGGCTCCCTATCGATGAAGTTAGCGAACTTAAGAGAATAGTTATGAGCAGCCCCCAGATCGTGGGTTTTCATAAGTTAAGAACACGAAAATCAGGCCCATATCGCCAGATCGATTACCATCTTATAGTCCCCGCCGATATGCCGGTGCTCGAAGCTCATGCCATCGCCGAACAGATTGAAAATAGAATGCGTGAACGTTTTCCCGATATAACAATAGTGACACACATCGAACCTGACACTCAGTCGGAGATTAGCGAGCCAGGCACCGAACTCCGACACCCACAAACTCCTCACCAGCGCCGCCGCGTTCGAAGACGCAGGCGGTTCTAGAGCCAGTTTATCCACTTGAACGCGCGTCCCTTTGCCAAAGTAAGGTAGATGTGTTATTCTTTCTTAAGGAAATAAGGAGGACGCGAGATGGCCACCCCTACTGATCTTTGTAGAAAGTGTATTCTCGACCTGACGCCATACGTACCCGGTAAGCCTATCGAAGAGGTGAAGCGGGAGCTCGGTATAGACGACGTTATTAAGCTTGCATCAAATGAAAATCCACTCGGACCTTCGCCGAAGGCCCTCGATGCAATGAAATCAGCGCTCGATAACATCGCCCTTTATCCCGAGGGAAGCTGCTTCGACCTGCGACAGGCACTGGCAAAGCACCTCGGCGTAGACCCGGATATGCTCATATTCGGAGCCGGAGCCGACGAAGTAATCCATTACCTCGGCGTTGCACTGCTCGATAATGACGATGAAATCATTCAGGCGGACCCAAGCTTCGTTCAATATAAGGCTGCATCTACCCTTATGAACTGCAAGGCGCATATGGTTCCCCTGAAAGACTGGACGCACGACCTCAAGGCCATGCTCGCTAAGGTGAATGAGCACACAAAGATGCTCTTCATCACAAATCCGAATAATCCCACGGGTACTATCGTAACCGCGGATCAGATCGAGGCTGTCTTCGATTCTCTTCCCGAGCGCTGCATCCTCGTTCTCGATGAAGCTTACTATGAATATGCGGATGACCCAAACTACACCCGTTCTATAGAGTGGATCAAGCAGGGAAAAAATGTCCTCGCGATGCGGACTTTTTCTAAGATTTATGCGCTCGCAGGCCTTCGCATCGGATATGGCATCGCGCCGAAGTATCTGATCGACCTGCTCGAAAGAGTCCGCGCACCGTTCAATGTGAACAGCATAGCCCAGATTGGAGCTATAGCGAGCCTTAATGACCCCGGCCAGGTTACGCGCAGCCGTGAGCAGAACCGCCGTTCAAAAGAGTATTTTTACAAAGAGCTCGACGCGATGGGTGTGCCTTACACACCCACCCAGGCGAACTTCCTCTGGATCGATGTCCAGCGCGACTGCAAAAAGGTCTTCCAGGATCTTATGAAACGCGGAGTGATTGTCCGCACCGGCGACATCTTTGGCTGCCCGACCCACATCCGCGTGACCACCGGGACCGACGAACAAAATGAAAGATTTATAAAAGCACTGCGCGAGGTACTCGCATGATTATAATCTTGTCTCCTCAGGCTTCCGAAACCGATCTTGATGAGCTCGTAACTAACCTGAAAGAGCGTGGATATGGCGTTCACGTCTCGAAGGGTGTCGAGAAAACCATTGTTGGCGCAATAGGCGCGCATGATGATGAAAAAGTGATGATTGCCGAGCAGCTGTCCTCACTTGGGTATGTAGAACGTGTGGTGCCTATTCTGAAGCCTTTTAAAGTGGTCAGCCGCGAGTTCCATCCCGACAAGACGATCGTCAAGGTCGGAGGGGTCGACATCGGCGGGCAGAAGCTCGTCGTTATGGCGGGACCTTGTTCGGTGGAGTCCGAGGAGCAGACACTCGAAGTCGCGCGCGCGGTGAAGACCGCGGGCGCGAACATCCTCCGCGGAGGCGCATTCAAACCCAGCACATCCCCTTACAGCTTCCACGGCCTCGGCGAAGATGCGCTCAAGATGCTCGCTACCGCTCGTGAAGCCACCGGTATGCCCATAATTACCGAAGTGATGGATGCCCGCGATATCGACCTCGTCTCTCGCTACGCTGATATCCTCCAGGTCGGCACCCGCAACATGAGCAATTTTTCACTCCTCCAGGAGATCGGGGTAGCCAAGAGACCGGTTATGCTTAAGCGCGGTATGTCTTCGACTATCGAAGAATGGCTCCAGGCCGCTGAATATATAGCGAACCGTGGCAACTACGAAATTATCCTCTGCGAGCGCGGGATCCGCACATTCGAGACATTTACTCGCAATACGTTCGATGTGAGCGCGATCCCCGCAGTGAACAGCCTCAGTCATCTTCCGATAATTGCCGATCCCAGCCATGGGACCGGCCGTTTCGCATTGGTATCGCCCGTAGCAAAGGCAGCGGTCGCCGCGGGAGCCGATGGTCTAATGATTGAAGTCCATCCACATCCCGAGCGAGCTCTGAAGGACGGAGCTCAGTCTCTTACGCCGGATAATTTCCAGCAGCTTATGAAGGAAGCAGCGGCAGTGGCTCGCGCGGTAGGTAGATACGTCTGATGCCGGACGGCGGGGGCGAGTTCATCTTCAATAAGATAGCGATTGTGGGCGTCGGTTTAATCGGCGGCTCTCTTGGTATGGCTGCCAAAAGACGCGGCATTGCCAAGCATGTTATCGGCATAGGTCGGTCGGAGCAGAAACTGATGCGCGCGAAGATTCTCGGCGCGATCGATGACTACTCCCTCGATCTCACAAATGGAGCATCCGAAGCCGATTTTCTCATCATCTCCACTCCCGTCTGCCTGATAGTGCCTACACTCGAGCGTATGGCTGATTCTTTGAAAGAAGGCGTTATAATTACCGACGCCGGGAGCACAAAGAGCGAAATCGTAGAACAGGCATCCGATGTTCTACCCGATGGAAGGTATTTTGTCGGCGGGCACCCCATGGCCGGTTCCGAGCAGACCGGAGTCGATGCGGCATACCCTGACCTTTTCCTCGGCGCAACTTATGTCCTCACCCCGACCTTGGGAACCGATCTCACCGCCCTCGGTAAAATGACGTCGTTTGCCGAAGCAATCGGCGCGAGGGTCGAAGTGATGAGCCCGGAGGAGCATGATGAAGCGGTAGCGGTGATCAGCCACCTGCCTCATGCGATTTCTTCCGCCCTGATGCAGCTTGCAGAGCTCTCCCAGCGCCGAACCGGACAAACATTCCGCCTCACCGCGGGCAGCTTCCGTGACCTTACGCGTATTTCAGACAGCTCACCTGAGCTCTGGCGTGATATTTGTTTAACAAATGCAGAATCACTGGCCTCTGCGATATCCGATCTCACTGATCTGCTTCTGGGCTTTAGCGCCGCGCTCGAGAAACGTGACTCCGATGCAATCGAGCGCTATTTCGAGCAGGCAAGGCAGATCAGAGAGACGTATTTGAGGATCGCAAAATGAGCAGACCAATTATTGCCATCGATGGTCCCGCGGGCGCCGGAAAAAGCACTGTCGCACGTGGAGTTGCCGATAAGCTTGGTTATCTTTATATCGACACCGGAGCAATGTATCGTGCGGTCGCATGGAAAGTCGCACAAGCCGGTATCCCTTTATCGAACAGCCGGGAGATTGTTTCGCTTGCAAAGAAAACCGATGTAAATCTCAGGATGATCGATAATGAACAGCACGTATTCGCTGACGGTGAAGATGTCAGCAAGGAAATCCGCACCATCGAGGCTACGCGGCTTTCATCTCCGGTGAGCGCTATTCCCGGCGTTAGAAAGCGGCTCGTCGAGTTGCAGAGAAAATTGGCTGAAGAAGGCGGAGTTGTTATGGAGGGGCGTGACATCGGCACTGTTGTTTTTCCTAACGCCGAAGTTAAAATCTTCCTGACCGCGACAGCCGAGGAGCGCGCCCGGCGGCGCATCGATCAGTTGAAAGCAATGGGGATCGACGCCAATCCGGATCAGATAGCATCCGACATCCGCGAACGCGACCTGCGTGACAGTTCTCGCACTCACGCTCCGCTCAAGCAGGCTCGAGATGCCGTGCTCCTCGATACCGATGGAATGTCGGTCGAGCAGGTCATCGACGCCATAATCGCCATCCACAACGATAAGGTGAAGCAGTAACATGCTCTATGCAATAGGTAAATCCCTCTCCCAGATGGTCGCCCGATTCTTCGGCAGGTACCGTGTTATAGGCCGCGAAAATATCCCCAGTAAAGGCGGTGTTCTGCTCTGTGGGAATCATGTCAGCTACATCGACCCGCCAGTCCTTGGCGCCGGAGCGACTCGCCCAGTTCATTTCATGGCTAAGCTGGAGCTTTTTCAGATCCCCGTACTCGGTTTTCTGATAAAGAATGTGGGAGCATTCCCTGTAAGGCAGCACATGGCCGATAGAACAGCTCTCAAGACCGCTATAGAGTATCTGGAGAAAGGTGAGGTCGTCGGGATGTTTCCCGAGGGAACGCGTATAATGACCGGCCAGCTTGGCGAGGCGCTGCCGGGGGTTGGAATGATTGTTCTACGGGCAAAAGTGCCTGTGATCCCCGTTGCGCTTATCAATACGAATAAACTCTTCCCACCCCACTCCGCATTCTTCAAGTTCACTCGGGTGAAAGTAATATATGGAAAGCCGGTGGAACTCGATGATCTGTATGAAAAGAGTGGCCGCGAAGCTGTTGATGAGGTTGGGAAGCGGATCATGGCTGCGATAGGCGAGTTGATTGAGAAGCATCGCGAATAAAAAGGGTAGGCGCTCAACCTACCCCATTCATAACTCTTAATTTTGAATTACCTTAGCCAACCTGCATCGGCATTACCACGTAGATATAATCATCCTGCCCCTGCGGACGAATTACAGCCTGGTTCACTTCACCGGTGAGCTCGATCTCGATTGCCTCGGTTTCGATCACACCGAGCACATCCAGCAGATACTTCGCGCTGAACGCCATTTTGATGTCATCGCCCTCTTTGACGATCTCCACCTCTTCGTGTGCTTTGCCGACATTCCCGCTCTCCGCGGTAACTATCAGTTTTCCATTTTCGGTCTGGATCACGGTGCGGTTAGAATTCTCGCGAGCAACGATCGCGACGCGCTTCACGCTCTGCAGGAACTGCTCGGTTGGGACAATCAATCGTTTTGTATGCTCGGTGGGAATGACCTTCTCATAATTCGGGAACTGCCCTTCGATCAGGCGAGAAACCAGAATCGTATCATCTATCTTAAACATCACCTGGCTCGAGGAGATGCTCACCGACACGGGGCCTTCGCCCTCCGGCACAATCCTGAGAACCTCATTCATCGCACGGCCCGGAACAATTGCGTTCACACTGCCGTTTACTTCAATTAGGTTGCAGTCCTGCACGCACAGCCGGTGGGTATCGGTCGACACGAGTTTAAGCCCTGAATCGGTCACCTGCATCAGAATACCGGTAAGGATAGCCCTCGACTCATCCACACCTATAGCGAACGATGTCCTTTTGATTCCATCTCGAAGCACATCGCGGTCTATTTCAAAGCTTACTTCCTCACGGACTTCCGGCAGCCTGGGGAATTCCTCAGGCGGAAGACCGAGGATCGAGAAATCGGATGTTGCGCACTTGAGACTTACGGTGTTGCTCTCGTCGACCGAAAGCGCTACATCAGTCTCGGGAAGCGATGCCAGCACCTCGCCCAGCATCTTCGCGGGAGCAGTCATCGTCCCTGCCTCCTGGACGCTGGCTTCGACCACGCTCTCCATTCCAATTTCAAGGTCGGTAGCGGCGATCCGGATGCGATCATCTTCAGCCGTGATCAGCAGGTGCCCAAGGATCGGCAGCGATGTGCGAGCGCTCACGGCCCTTGCCGCGACCTGCACACCCTCGAAAAGATCCTTTCTCGCGCAGATAACTTTCATCCCTGTTCCCTCCAGTAGAACTCATTCGGGTTAGTATATCATAGAGCCCGTCTACTTACAAGGATGCATTACATATCTCGATCTTCACGGTGCGCCGCGCCAATTTCTTTTGCGAAACTTTTACCGCATTCGATGCCGTTTACACCGAGTATCTCGCCGAGGGTGGCTGCAATGTCACAGAAGCCGGACCTTGTTCCAAGGTCGATTGTTTCATCGACTTGCTTTCCATATACGAGAAGAGGCACGTATTCGCGGGAATGATCGGTGCTTGGAGTAGTGGGATCGCAGCCATGGTCGGCGGTGATCATCAGGATATCCTCTTCTTGCAGGGCGTCGAGGATATCTGGTATAGCAGCATCGAACTCCCGCAGCGCTTGCGCGTAGCCGGCGGGATCGTTACGATGCCCGTAGAGCATGTCGAAATCGACAAGGTTCGTGAAGATCATCGTCCCCTGCCCGCTCGATATCGCGGAAAGCGTTACGCCGATTCCATCATGATTGTTCGTAGTATGAATGGCTCTTGTTATACCTCGCCGCACGAAGATGTCTTCTATCTTCCCAACGCCGATCACCTCGCCGCCCACGCGGGTTATAAGGTCCAGGAGTGTATCTTTTGGGGGTTCAAGCGAGAAATCCCGCCGTTTTTCAGTTCGAGTAAAGCTCCCCGGCTCTCCAATAAAAGGCCGCGCGATTACCCGCTGCACGTTGTGCGGATATGTAAGCATCGCTCGCGCCTTACGGCACATTTCATAAAGATCTTCTACGGGAACTACTTCCTCATGGCACGCGATCTGAAAGACACTATCCGCGGATGTGTATACGATCGGGTATCTGGTGCGGATGTGCTCCTCGCCGAGTTCTTTAATGATCTCAGTTCCCGAAGCAGCCTTGTTCCCCAAGATCTTTCGGCCAATAAGTGATTCGAACTTTTGGATTATCTCATCGGGGAAGCCATTCGGATAGGTCGGAAATGGGCGTTCAGTGATGATACCCATCATCTCCCAATGGCCGGTATCGGTATCTTTTCCCCTGGACATCTCCGCCATTTTACCATAACAGCCATGTGGTGACTCTACTGGCCCCACCCCATCTATATGCGCGATATTTCCGAGCCCAAGATTTGCGAGATTGGGCAGATCGAGACCCACAGCCTCCGCGATATGTCCGAGAGTATTCGAACCCGCATCTCCATAATCAGCGGCATCAGGCAATTCTCCGATTCCAACTGAATCCAGAACAATAACAATCGAGCGCTTAATCATGCTCATGCCCTCGGGTGTGTCTCTTTATAGATTTCTCGAAGGTGATCGCGGGTGACGTGCGTGTAGATTTCGGTAGTAGCGATGCTCGCGTGACCAAGCATCTCCTGCAGGCTGCGTAAATCAGCTCCGCGTTCGAGTAGATGAGCCGCGAAGGAATGGCGGAGCATGTGCGGCGTAATTGTTTTTTTAATTCCCGCTTCAGCCGCATACTTCCTGATGATCTTCCAGAACATCACCCTCGACATCGGCTGCCCAAGCTTACTCAAGAACAGATACTCCGATCTTTCCCCCTTCGCAAGCCTGCCTCGCACCCGATCCAGATACGCTTCTACCAAATGAACGGCGATCTCTCCTAATGGAACAACTCTTTCTTTACTGCCCTTACCAATACACCGCACGAACCCCATTTTGAGGTTTACGTCGTCAGTTTTCAGCCCGACCAGTTCCGAAACTCTGAGCCCTGTCGCATAGAGCAGCTCGATCATCGCGCGATCCCTTAGACCAAGCTCCTCACCAATATTAGGAGCCTTTAAAAGACGACCCACTTCATCGATATCCATCGACTTTGGCAGCTTGCGCGCGGGCCTCGCGGTAGGAATCGCATTCAGCGGGCTTTTATCCATCTCGCGCTCCGCGCACAGATACTTGATAAAACACCTCACCGCGGTCATTTTACGCGCGACGCTGGCCGGAGCCATCTTTTCTCGATGCAGCCGCTCCAGGAATCCAAGCAGGCACTTCTCATCTATAGCACATGGTTCGGTAACCTCGCACTCCTCAAGAAACACCATGAACTGCGCAAGGTCGCGCCCGTAAGCTTCGAGCGTCTTGTTGGCAAGCCCACGCTCAAGCGCTATATGATCGAGGAATCGTTGTATATGGTAATCAATCATTTGGGTAGGTGGTAGACCCATATAGCCGGCGCAGGATAGCGCATATCGTGCGGCAGGCTCTCAACCCTGCCGATCTGATATCCCAATACTTCCAGTTTGTTCTCACGCATCCATTCGAGCTTATATCGACGGCGGACGAACTCTACATCATCGCATATCCGCTTGACCTGGCATTCATCTTCAACTGAAATCGATTTACTTTCCCGCAGCCTGGCTGCATCCGCGATCTCATAATCCGAGAGCACAACCCAGTCCGGCATTTGCCCGGAACGTCGCCAATCGCCGGGCACTTCACTGTCGCTGAATACGATCAGTTTATATGGTGAATCCACCATTGCCTCCCTACGCTGCTGGAGCGTTCCGAACCCGGTCATTTTTGAATATGGCGGTGAGTAAAACCACGGCACTTCCTCAACCCCGATGCTGCTTCCTTTCGGTATATCAGCAGCTATGAATCTTGCTGATTTATTTCTCGGATCCGGCAGCACGAAAAGCCTGTCCAGCGCAAGTGAGTAAAACAGCGTAGAAATAAAGACTATTGCGCATGCCGCAATTATCGTCCATCTCAATTTTATCAGCCTGGACCAGGAATCCTGTACCATCCATCCGATGAGCACAGCCGCCGCGGGGAATAAAGGTAACGCGTATCTGGCAAACCTTACATGCGACAGCGATATAAGCGCATAATATGGCAGCACGAACGCAAGCACTATCAACGCATTCCGATCTCTCCGCCACAGGCCGTATGCGATCGCTCCAATGAACAACACCGCCAGCCCCGGCCCCAAACCGTACCACAGGGAAGAGGTGAATGTATAGATCAGCCCGTTCCCAGTTCCCGCGAACACGAGTCCATGCCCCGCAGCCGAATGCTTCATCTCATAGGTCAGCCCATTGAGGAATTCCGAACTCCGAAGGATCGCGCCGGGAGTCGATACCAGGAACGCGATTATACTGCATCCCAGCGCCGCAATCAGCTTCTGAACGCCGCCCTTTTCCAGCTTCGATCTCTCCCGCAGCAGATGCGCCACAAGAAGCGATGTTACAATAATTCCCGTGTTATATTTCGTTCCAGCCGCGAACCCGATCATCACCCCGCACAGCACATAATCGCGCATTGTGCCTCTTTTCGCTACCCATCCCGCAAATCCGAGCGCAACCGCCACAAAGAAAGTGCTTGGTACATCTACGGTTGCGAAGTGTGAATGCTGAACGTGCAGCGGAGCTATGCACAGGATTATCGCCGCGACGATTCCCGCCCTCGATCCCCACATCGCCTTGCCCGCTCTGTAAGTCGCAGCTACCGCGGCAACACCAATTACCGCGCCTACCACACGAGCACATAAATATACACTTGCAGGATCTCCCACAATACCGTATCCGGATCCGATCAGTACCGCAAGCGCTGCAAGATAGATGAAGAGAGATGGATAGTTATAGAAGCTCGGAACAAGCGACTGCAGGACAATGGCGACTGATCCTACAATCAGGAATTCATCGGGGTGATAGGAATAGGAATGAAGAGAGTTCGGCAGACCCCAATGCAGGCCATAAAATCGAAGCGCTGCTGCCGCAATTAGAATAATCACCACAGGCAGCGCCAGTCGCCAGTTGCATCTCCCGATCTTCACATCCGAACCGATTACCGGCTCACTATTTTTCTTGAGGGTTTTCACTCAGAAATTATACATCACCTGAGTTAATTGCGCTAACAACCTCTACCTTAGCCGCGTCGACTTTCTTGTCTCGCATTATGCTGATTATAGCCAGCATACCACCGAACGATGTGACGAAGTCGCCTATACTATATACCCCACGCAACATATAGCGTGTATTTATGGGGATAATATCGGCAAGAAGAGGCAGTTTGGTATGAGCATTGATCGCTATATGCCGTAAATCACCATTTAGCAATTCAGATGAGTTCACTCCTCCTGAAATCAGCTTAACGCCGCTTACCGATACAGGCATTTCGCCACCATTCAGAAGCATTGGCAAAACATTCAGAAGCAAACCCAGGAACATTAACTTGGCGCCAGGAATGTGCCTGTTGAGTATTGTTAAGGCCATAATTGGCCCGAATTCCAAAGCTCGGGTAGAGCAGCAGTAGATCGTGCCCCCAGACACTATTGGATGGTAGAAATTTATGAAACGAAAGATGCAAGTTATACCCGTTATTGCCAGCAGCCATGTGTGATTTATTCTAGCATCAGCTAATCGAGTAATTTTACCTCCGAATATCCACCCTATTAAAAGCGCGGCAATTATCGCCTCATATAGCATTAATATTCCTCCCACCCATAAAGCCACCCATATTACGTTTACTTAGTTATCTAGGCGGCTTTAACCTTCTCAAGAGATGTCATATGCCCGTTAACTACCTCAAGAAAAGCATCGACTACCGTCGGATCGTACTTCGATCCGCTGTCCATCCTGATCTCTTCAACAGCTTCCTCAGGTTCCAAAGCACGGGGATGATACGGTCGCTGCGAGGTCATTGCATCATAATCCGACGCGATAGCCAGTATGCGGCTTCCAAGAGGTATACCCTCTCCCTTTTGCCCGTCAGGATAACCGGTTCCATCCCAATACTCGTGATGGTGTACTATATAATCCGCCGTATTAGCCAAAAACGGAACAGCCCTAACCATCTCCGCTCCCAATTCGGAATGTTTCTGAACCGTCTTCCATTCCTCCGGGGTAAGCGGTTCGATCTTGTTCAGAATTGCCTGAGGTATAATAGCCTTGCCGATATCTCTAAGAAGAGCGGCGTATTGTATACGTTCCAGCTCATTTCCGGTTATTCCAAGCTTCTTGGCTATGCTGACCGCCAGTTCGGCTACACGCATAGCATGCCCTACCGTACCCGAGTCTTTTGTCTCCACAGCCGCCGCAAGCGCCGTAATCGACTTCAAATAAGCTTCCTTCATCTTAGCAGGCAGAAACACATGCGAGATATAAAGGCTTAAAGTCGAAATAGACAGCGCGATGCCTGTTATGATCAATACGGCAGGATCAGACAGGTTAGCGAGCATCCAAATGCACCCCATCTCTTTCTATCATTGAAAGAAAAGCTTTCACCACTCGTGGATGGAACTGCGTACCCGCTCCTCTGCGAAGCTCGTCTATCGCTCCATCGAGAGTCTTTGGTTCTCTATACGTACGGCGCTTCTCAGCTCCACAATTCGGGCACTTCCTGGGTCTTTCGTTGTTTTCCGGCTTGTGGCCACATGAATCACAGATCCATTCGAGCGATAGCTCACGATCGTCGGTCATAGCATCGAATGAGTCAGCAACTGCAATAATAGCCGCCTCGATCGGTATATTAGCTCCGTCGCTCCCGTTCGTAAGCGGATATCCACGTCCATCGTGCCATTTGTGATGATATTTGATCCAGTCGACAATCCCCTCAAGAAAGTCGAGATGGCTGATTATCTCAGCTCCCTTCAGAGGATGCTCCTTGATCTTCTCCCATTCTTCAGGTTCGAGCTTGCTTGTCTTATCGAGAATCTCTTCGCTTACCGCGATCTTACCTATGTCATGGAGAAGGCCCGCATGCCCTATATGCCTGATGCTCTCCGCCGGAAGCCTGAGCTCTCTTGCTAACCTCGTCGATATCTCCGCCACACGTTTCAGATGACCTCGCGTGTAGGGATGATAATGCTGCATATAGGTCGCCAGAGTGGTAATCGTATCGAGATAAGCGCTACGACGCGTAACCCAGTTATGGAAGAAATCACGGAGCGCAACGATCGGCATAGCCGCCACGATAAAACCTAGCACCCCGATCCTGCTGAACAAATAAGCCATCTGCAATGCAACAACTATGAGAAAGAGCTGTGCGCGGGCAAAAGGTAAAACTTCCTCGATCAATATGAGCTTCATTCTCAGCAAAACGCCATATAGTCCGTTCGCCCCAGGAATAGGATCTATGACAACCATAACGATCAAATGTAGGCACCATTCGACCGCCAGCGCGGCAGCCACCAATCCCAAAAACGGCAATATGAAGTTTCGTAATGAAAGCACTACATTTGATGATTGCAGCAGCACTCCGCCCAGCCAATGATATGTCAGCCCTCCGATGCCAACCAGCATCACTACCGCCGACATATACATCATGTCGCGGTTCAGCATGACAAACCAGTTCTCCTGGGCTCTTGGCTCCCAGGTGCTACCAGCTTTGTGCAGGAACTGCGACACATATCTCTCTATTCTGCTTGTACAATGTGTTTGCTTAGAGCTGATTATCGAATCGAGGCTTGTTGCCAGGTGATATGATGTCGATGAGACAAGGTCTGAGAGAAAGCCGCAGAGGATACATACGATGATTGCCGAGAACGGGCCGAGGACAGCTGCGGCGGCCCAGTAAATTGGAGAGGTAGGTGTAACTTCGAGATCAGAATCCTCCGGTCCCATCATCACACCGAGCAGTTCCGCCAGGGTTGCAAAGAGCACGAACCACGCGACGGAGTGCCATGCATGTGCCGGAACCGGTACACACCACCACGCAAAATAAGCCGTGGCGGCAGCACCCAGGAAAGATAAGAATTGGAGGATCCTATAAACCCTCAGGCTACCCATTGCAAACGTCCCCTACAGGCAACTGCAGAACAACCCCATAGTTGATCTGGTGTTACATCATGTATTATGCCATTCGACCATTATATCCATAGTGGTCGAGTGGGACATTTAATGAGCCAACGGCAGGCAGTATACTTTACGCTAAGTCAGCAAGCACAAACCCGAATCGCTAGACTACGGACCGGGATACGGCCATCTGAAGGGAGCACCGGCAGCAACTGCCAGTGTGGCTAATGCCACGAGAACCTTGAACAGGCGACTCATCGTATATTCAACCCCTTTCGGTTTTTAACTGGCTCGTATCGCTCAACAAGCCGTCTTAAACCGCTCCGCTCGGGTTGACAACTTTTCGCTCTCTGCCATTCCGCTATCGCCGTTGGCTCAAATCTGAATCAATTACTGTAACATTGACAGTCTGCGGTTGACTGCGTCTAACGTGGCGTTCACCACGCCTTTCCAAACATCCTGCCTGATAACTGCCGAACCGGTAAGTAATTCTTCTCCACGGTCGGTAATGAGGTTGACCATCACCACAGCCGCTCTCTTCGAGCCAAGTGTGACTTCACACACATCCTCGAGCACGATTCCACAGTCGGCTATTCCCGCCTCCTCGATCGCGCGAAGCGTGGCATTCGCTATCAACTTCATCTGCGCAGTGGGAGAATTAGTACCATTCGCAGCCCCCGAGTATACGACCCCATCCTTAGCCAGCCGTACAACTGCTTCGGTCCTGCTGCCATTGAATGCAATCGATACATCGGAAAACTTCAATCTGGAGTGGTCATAGCGCTGAGATCCATCTTCAACTTGCGCTACGCTGATCTTCTTGTGGTCGATGGCTATTCCTAATCTGGCCATCACAGCAGATTCCACATCCCTGACAACCTGCTTGGGTGATCTCGACGAACCAGTCAGAATATGAACTTCTGATACACCACCATTGTCGTCGGGGACTACACTTACGGCTATTACGTCTTTCAAGCGACAAACGACTGATTCGATGTCGTTTACATTGACTTGCCGTTCAACAGCCATCCTCGTGGCCCTCCTTCCCCTTCTTTCTACCTCATTGCAGGGGCTTATCCGAAGTCTATTCCGGACAGCCCCCTACCGGCTAGTTGTATTGCCCATAATTTCAGGCTAACGGAAACTTGCGCCAACTTCAGCGCCCAAAGCTTCCTTAACTTTATCCAATACCGAGTTTACTTCTTCATCCTTGAGAGTTTTATCCGGGGAACGGAATACCATTGAGATTGTAAGACTGCTCTTACCAGCGCCTATTTGCTCGCCCCTATAAACATCAAGCAAATCGACATCTTCGATCATTCCTTCCCCTGATCTTTTAATAACCCCGGCAACACTCTCGTATTTTACTTCATCAGATACAACAACGGCTATGTGCCGATACAATGCCGGATATCTTGGCAGTGGATTATATCTCAGCACATCCGGCGTTGATTTCATAAGAGCGCAGAAATCCAACTCATACACGCAGGCGCGCTCCCGCAGATCGAGCTTTTCGTGTACATCAGGGGATACCTCGCCCATGAATCCGATTTCTGTTTCACCCACCAATATCTTCGCAGCCCTGGTCGGATGCAGCAAGGGATCGCTCGTTTCAACAAACCTTACCGAGCTAATGCCCAGCGAATCGAGCAGGCTCTCCACAACTCCCTTGCACAGGAAGAAATCGACTTTCAACGCATCGGCAGATAAACTCCAGTTGCTCTTCCATAAACTGCCTGCCATCGCTCCGGCGACAGAGAGCTTTTCTCCCATTCCGCCGTCAGCTTTGCTGAAGTATATCTTACCTATTTCAAATATGTTTGCATTTACTGTGCCATAAGCTTGATTTCGCTGAAGAACCAGTAATAATCCAGGGATCAGCGCCACCCGCATGGAGTCCAGATCTTCGCTCAGCGGATTGCGGACATTCAGAACCAACTCAGACCTGCCCGCCAGTTCCGCAAGCTTGCTATCTACCATGCTGTGGGTGAGCACCTCCTGCCCTCCGCATGACATCAGTATCCGCCGAACCCTCTCCCTAAAGAGGCCTTCCGGGCTGTCCTTACCCTGCTGCTGTGTCCTTGGAAGCGTACAAGCCAGGTTCTCGTAACCGTAGCCCCTGCCCACTTCCTCAACAATATCGATCTCCCGGGTAATATCCTGCCTGAATGTCGGCACCTTAGAGATCAGTTTGCCATCGCTTATAGATGTCTCGATCTCCCAGCCATTAAGATAATCAGCCATCACCCCAGCATCGAGATCAGTCCCGAGCACCGCATTCACCCGCGCGGGCCTTGTCTCAACGATCCAGGGCTCAACCGGGCGCGGCCTGACATCCACGAGCCCACGAGCAACTTCACCGCCCGCAAGGTCACGCATTAGTTCAGCGGCTCTCATTGCGGCTATCGCAGTGATTGATGGATCCACACCGCGCTCGAACCTGTAGGATGATTCCGTAACCATCCCCAGGCGCTTAGAAGTTCTTCGAATACTTGTACTAGTAAAGTTAGCCGATTCTAATAAAATATCCTTTGTCTGGCTGCTTATTTCCGAATCCGACCCACCCATCACGCCGGCAATCGCAACAGGCCGCTCTATGTCAGCAATTACAAGCATATCCGGCTCGAGCTTTCGCTCCACATCATCCAGCGATACAATGCTCTCTCCCGGCTTTGCCCGCCTTACAATGATCCGTGAGCCTCTTAGCAGGCTGTAGTCGAACGCATGCAGAGGTTGACCGAGCTCGAGCATCACATAATTCGTGATGTCGACGATGTTATTGATCGGTCGCATCCCAGCTGCGGTAAGCCGTTCTTTCATCCACTCCGGCGATTCTTTGATCTCCACATTGCGGATCATAACGCCCACATACCGCCCGCACAGGTCAGGATCATCTATGCTAATGTCGATCAAATCCGCCGCAGCCGGACCCGACCCATCGACTTGAGGCGATGGCATCTTCAACCTGCTTCCAACCAGCGGCGCCGCTTCCCTGGCCACACCGACTATCGAAAGCCAGTCACCACGATTAGGGGTCACCTTCACATCGAAGATCGTATCGCCTTCGATCTCTTTTATCTCCTCGACTTCGAGGCCGGCCATCGTGAGTTTTCGCGCCAGTTCCCCGAGCGAGCAATCGTAATCCAAATAATCTTTAAGCCACTTAGTTGATACTTTCATAGCGTCACAGTTGCCTCAGGAATCTCAGGTCGTTCTCCATGAAGAGTCGCAGGTCATCGATGCCGTATTGCAGCATCGGGATACGTTCGATACCGAATCCGAATGCGAACCCCGTATACTCCTCGGAGTCTATACCAGCGCCTTCAAGGACATTCGGATGGATCATACCGGCTCCCGCCAGCTCCAACCAGCCGCTGCCCTTGCACACATTGCACCCCTTGCCGCCGCAGATCGAACAAGTCACCGCCACCTCAGCTCCGGGCTCAACGAACGGGAAGAAGTCGGGCCTGAACCGCACATTCGCATTCGGACCGAACATCTCGACCGCAAATTGATACAGTGTTCCTTTAAGATCAGCCATCGTGATCCCATGGTCCACGACAAAGCAGTCAACCTGGTGGAATGTATGACCATGGGTCGCATCGACCGCATCGACTCTGTAGCATTTACCGAGCGTGCACACCTTGATCGGCGGCTTGCGGTTCTCCATCTGCCTGTGTTGATAAGCTGTCGTGTGAGTGCGCAGCAAACGATCATCGGTTATGTAGAACGACATCTGCTCGTCGATCGCCGGATGCTCTTCGGGGTAGTTAAGCGCCTCGAAGTTGTAGCGGTAACACTCGACTTCAGGACTTTCGACGATCTCATATCCCAGCCTAATGAAGATGTCCTTTATTTTCGTGAGCGTCTCCACCAGCACATGCGGGCGTCCAACTTGATAGAACCGGCCCGGAAGCGTCACATCGACGGCTTCTTTCGCAAGTTTTACGTCGATCTCGCCCGCGGCAAGCGTCTCGCGCCTCTCAGATATAGCGGCGTTCAGCTGCTCCTTAAGATCATTTACAGCCTGGCCGAAATCTTTTCTTTCCTCAGGCGGCAGCGATCCTATCTTTCGAAGCTGAAGAGTGACTTCACCCTTGCGACCAAGGTATTCCGTCTCGAGCGCATCCAGTTCCGCAGTCGACTTCGCCTCGCCGATGCGCGCCGTCGCCGTCTCGCCCAACGCTTTCAAATTTTGTTGTTCGCTCATATAGAGTGCCTCTAAAAAAGCCAGCGTCCAATCACTCAAGATCAACTCGCCGGATGACCGATCTAAATCTGGTCTCGGCGCTTCGACCTTAAGCTATTGGAC
>Ga0207433_10006883_pt1 | contig 19382 bp, 6 predicted proteins | sample YelNatPaOPGAMG01_FD_187559 | JGI IMG/M metagenome (GOLD analysis project Ga0207433, IMG submission 187559) | Hot spring thermophilic microbial communities from Obsidian Pool, Yellowstone National Park, USA - OP-RAMG-01 (SPAdes) (version 3) | ecosystem: Environmental > Aquatic > Thermal springs >... | reverse complement strand
ACCATTTTCCAAACCCAGATACACCCCTCTGCCCTTTTACACAACTTTCCTTACGCCACCGCTGAGCTGAATGGCGACAGCGCTGAGGGGTCTTGCTGTCGGTGAAGCGGTCGTCGCACCGGTCAAAGCAGTGGGGCGCGATCCTACGCCGGATTCTGACTGGCTCGGTACCACAGGCCGAATGCCAGTGCGTGCAAACTCCTTTGCTGGTTCGAATCCTCGCTGGCTCGGAGGTGCAACAATTCCCCTCGTCCATCGGTTGCGACACAGAACCATTTTCGGCCTGCCTCCGCACGCGATGTGCGCCCCGCTGCGGCGGCTGGGTGCCCCAAAACAGGCACATTCGCCGCTGGCAGGGGAGAGCCCGCGCACTGTTTGAACTTTTCTAACATCAGTTGCTCGCTGGTTGCCTCCATAGGCTTGCTTTGGTCTGGATGCAGCGAGGCCGAATGGCGCGGAAGCTCACCACCAATGTCCCAATGTGCGCGTCGAATTGGGGCTGCAGTGGCCTCGAAAAATTCGAAAAGGGCTGCAGTTTGGCCAAATGGATCGTCAACTGTCACAGCTGGGTCGCATGGCGTCTGAATGGAACCATAGAGGCAGGTGTAATGTCTTAAGCTGCTGACAATAAAGAACTTGCGTAGTCATGGCGGATTTTACCTTGAAGAGAGCCAGTTCGGGCGCTGGTTAGTATATAACATCTTGGTGTTCAACGACTTCGGCGAATTTTGAACAGAATCCTGGGGGACCTGCTCAAATTCGTTGCAAAAAATGCTTGCGCGGAGGCGTTAGAACGGTAAGCTTGGGGCTGTCGATAACGAGAGGCGAAAAAGTAGTTGACAAGCCTCCGGCAATGGAGTAGGACTTGCCGCGCTTTGGTTGAATGAGTCGGCTCTGTGAGCCGAAGGTGGCGGCTCGACGCGTGGGATCGCAGATGGGCCGCTGCCAAACAAAGCAAGATTTTGAGGGCGCGCTGGCGCCCGGTGCTCTTTGAAAACTGAGTTGTGCGATAAGCAAGAGCCCCCTTTTGAGCCGGCTCGGTTGGTAGCTGGCTCAGGAGGTTGAACACTTTGCGTGCTGTCCGGTCCTCACGCCGGACGGGAATCAAACCAACGTAAAGCTTTTTTACGGAGAGTTTGATTCTGGCTCAGAACGAACGCTGGCGGCGTGGATAAGACATGCAAGTCGAGCGGAGCATCGCGGGTAGCAATATTCGCGGTGCTTAGCGGCGCACGGGTGAGTAACACGTGGGCAATCTGCCTTGAAGACCGGCATAACCCCGAGAAATCGGGGCTAATACCGGATGTGGTGGCTGGGAGGCATCTTCTGGCCACTAAAGGTTGGGGACCGCAAGGCCTGACGCTTCAAGAGGAGCCCGCGGCCTATCAGCTAGTTGGTGAGGTAATGGCCCACCAAGGCTAAGACGGGTAGCTGGTCTGAGAGGACGGCCAGCCACACTGGGACTGAGACACGGCCCAGACACCTACGGGTGGCAGCAGTCGAGAATCTTTCACAATGGGCGAAAGCCTGATGGAGCGACGCCGCGTGGGGGATGAAGGGCTTCGGCCTGTAAACCCCTGTCATGGGCGACCAACCCTTGGCCGTGAATAGCGGTCAAGGCTGATGGTAGCCCAAGAGGAAGGGACGGCTAACTCTGTGCCAGCAGCCGCGGTAATACAGAGGTCCCAAGCGTTGTTCGGATTCACTGGGCGTAAAGGGTGCGTAGGCGGTCGGGTAAGTCTGACGTGAAAGCCCGCAGCTCAACTGCGGAATTGCGTCGGATACTATCCGGCTAGAGGGTAGGAGGGGGGACTGGAATTCTCGGTGTAGCAGTGAAATGCGTAGATATCGAGAGGAACACCGGTGGCGAAGGCGAGTCCCTGGAATACTCCTGACGCTGAGGCACGAAAGCTGGGGGAGCAAACAGGATTAGATACCCTGGTAGTCCCAGCCCTAAACGGTGCACGTTTGCTGTGAGCGGAATCGACCCCGCTCGTGGCGAAGCTAACGCGTTAAACGTGCCGCCTGGGGAGTACGGCCGCAAGGTTAAAACTCAAAGAAATTGACGGGGGCCTGCACAAGCGGTGGAGTATGTGGCTTAATTCGATGCAACGCGAAGAACCTTACCTGGCCTTGACATGCAGGTGGTAGGAGCCCGAAAGGGTAACGACCCCGCAAGGGGAGCCTGCACAGGTGCTGCATGGCTGTCGTCAGCTCGTGTCGTGAGATGTTGGGTTAAGTCCCGCAACGAGCGCAACCCCTGCGTCCTGTTGCCACTCCCGCGAGAGCGGGAAGCACTCTGGACGGACTGCCCCGCTTCAACGGGGAGGAAGGTGGGGATGACGTCAAGTCAGTATGGCCCTTATGGCCAGGGCTGCACACGTACTACAATGCCCGGCACAATGGGACGCAACACCGCAAGGTGAAGCAAATCCCCAAAAACCGGGCCCAGTTCAGATTGTCGTCTGCAACTCGACGGCATGAAGCCGGAATCGCTAGTAATGGCGCATCAGCTACGGCGCCGTGAATACGTTCCCAGGCCTTGTACACACCGCCCGTCACATCACGAAAGCCGGCTGTACCCGAAGTCGCCTCCCAGTAGGCGCCGAAGGTATGGCTGGTGATTGGGATGAAGTCGTAACAAGGTAGCCGTAGGGGAACCTGCGGCTGGATCACCTCCTTTCTAAGGAGTCATGGCACCAGACCCTCGGTGGGCCTGGCTGCCTAGGTCGAGCCGACGGCTCTTCTGCCGTCGGCGGCTCAAGCTTATCGCACAACTCAGTTTTCAAAGCGGCACCCGGTCTTTGAAAGACACTGGATTGGGCCGGGGCCAAACGCCCGGCAACGCAGCCTGTGCGGCGTCGGCTAAGTTGGGCTGCAGCCGGTTGACACAGGTCGGGGCTGTAGCTCAGTTGGTAGAGCGGCAGCTTTGCAAGCTGTAGGTCGGGAGTTCGAGTCTCCTCAGCTCCACCAACTTGACTTTGCGGCGCCCCGGGAGTCGGGCGGGCGTGTAGCTCAGTTGGTTAGAGCATGCGCTTGATAAGCGCAGGGTCACTGGTTCAAGTCCAGTCACGCCCACCACCGGGGAGACCGGGAGGCGGCCAAGGTTTTAGCCGTGCGCCAGAGGCGCGCGGCCCGTTCTTTGACAACTACACACAGATGCACCAGGGCGAAAGTTCGCCGAGATGCTTCCGAGCAATCGGAGGTTCTCTCTTTTACGATCAAGCTACTAAGGGCTCATGGCGAATGCCTCGGTGCCAAGAGGCGACGAAGGACGTAGCAAGCTGCGATAAGCCACGGGGAGCCGCTGGCAGGCGACGATCCGTGGATCTCCGAATGGGGCAACCCAGTGCCGCGAAAGCGGCACTATCACCGGATGAATGCATAGTCCGGTGAGGCGACACCCGCTGAAGTGAAACATCTCAGTAAGCGGAGGAAAAGAAAACGAATGTGATTCCGTGAGTAGTGGCGAGCGAAAGCGGAACAGGCCAAACCGGGGGGACTTGTCTCCCCGGGGTAGTGGGACCCCGAATAGGGAAGGCGAACCGCGAGCTGAACCTTCTGGAAAGCTGGGCCATAGACCGTGACAGCCGGGTAAGCGAAGCCTAGTAGCCTACCTGGGGTATCCCAAGTAGCACGGTGCACGTGGAACTCCGTGCGAATCTGTCCGGACCACCGGATAAGCCTAAATACTCCTTGGCGACCGATAGTGCACTAGTACCGTGAGGGAAAGGTGAAAAGAACCCCTGCTAGGGGAGTGAAATAGAACCTGCAACCATGAGCCTACAAGGTGTCGGAGTCCCGTTTCGGCGGGATGACGGCGTGCCTTTTGCATAATGAGTCTGCGAGTTATTGTCTGCGGCAAGCCTAAGGCCCTCAGGGCCGGAGGCGAAGGGAAACCGAGTGCTCACAGCGCGACTAGTCGCAGGCAATAGACCCGAAGCGGAGGTGATCTACTCATGGCCAGGGTGAAGCTGAGGTAACACTCAGTGGAGGCCCGAACTCGTGGGTGTTGAAAAACCCTGAGATGAGCTGTGAGTAGGAGCGAAAGACTAATCAAACCCCGTGATAGCTGGTTCTCTCCGAAATCGCTTGAGGGCGAGCGTTGTGCCAGTACCCGGCGGAGGTAGAGCACTGAATGGCTTAGGGGCCCCACCAGGCCACCAAAACCAATCAAACTCCGAATGCCGCCGGTCCCAGTACCACAGCAGTCAGGCAGTGGGCGATAAGGTTCATTGCCGAGAGGGTAACAGCCCAGACCGCCAGCTAAGGTGCCCCAACCGGGTTAAGTGGAAAGGATGTGGCGTTGCTAAGACAGTGAGGATGTTGGCTTAGAGGCAGCCATCATTTAAACAGTGCGTAATAGCTGACTCATCGAGCGATGCCGCGCCGAAAATGATTGGCGATCAAACCCGGTACCGAAGCTGCGGAGGGCCGTGCGGTGCGCCGCGCGGTCCTGGTAGGAGAGCGTGACCAGTGCTGTGAAGCCGGAGGGAAACCGACGGTGGAGCGCTGGCCAGTGAGAATGCAGACACGAGTAGCGATAAACCAGGTAAGAATCCTGGTCGCCGTAAACCCAAGGGTTCCTGGGCCAGGTTCGTCCTCCCAGGGTTAGCCGGGAGCTAACACGAGGCCGTAAGGCGTAGTGGATGCACAGCAGGTTTAATATTCCTGCGCCAGGAAGGGTTAAGGCGATGGGGGACGCAGCAAGAACGCGGGTTACGTCATCGAAAGACCGAGCTGAGGCGTCTAGCCAAAGCGCACCCGCCGACGCGCTGCCGAGAAAAGCCCATCGTTGTTCCCCTTTCTGCCCGTACCGGAAACCGACACAGGTGGGTGGGTGTAAAAGCACTCAGGCGCGCGAGAGAAACCTCTCTAAGGAACTCGGCACATTGGCCCCGTAACTTCGGGAGAAGGGGTGCCCAATGCCGTTGCAGCAATGTGGCGGCGGAGGGCCTCAGTAAATGGCGCTCTGCGACTGTTTAACAAAAACACAGCTCTCTGCAACGTCGTGAAGACTACGTATAGGGAGTGACAAGTGACCAATGCGGAAAGATTAAGGCATCTTGTTAGCCGCAAGGCGAAGCTCGATGCCCAAGTCCCCGTGAATGTCGGCCGTAACTATAACGGTCCTAAGGTAGCGAAATTCCTTGTCGGGTAAGTTCCGACCTGCACGAATCTTGTAACGACAGAGCGACTGTCTCGGAGAGGTTCTCGGCGAAACTGTAATGGCGGTGAAGATGCCGCCTGCCCGCAGTAGGACGGAAAGACCCTATGCACCTTTACTGTAAGCTGGCATTGGGTTCTGGTCCGCGATGCGTAGCGTAGGTGGGAGACTTTGAAGCGGGGGCTTCGGTTCCCGTGGAGTCGCAATGTGAAACACCACTCTTCGCTGATTAGGATTCTAACCCCGATCCTGTTAGCCAGGCGGGGGACAGTGCTTGCGGGTCAGTTTGACTGGGGCGGTTTCCTCCTAAAAGGTAACGGAGGAGCGCGAAGCTCGGCTCAGCACGGTTGGCAACCGTGCGGTGAGGGTATGGCTAGAAGCCGGGTTAACTGCGAGACCTACAAGTCGAGCAGGTGCGAAAGCAGGCCCAAGTGATCCGGCGGTTGAATGTGGAATCGCCGTCGCACATCGGACAAAAGGTACGCTAGGGATAACAGGCTGATCGGGCCCAAGAGTTCACATCGACGGCCCGGTTTGGCACCTCGATGTCGGCTCATCGCATCCTGGGGCTGGAGAAGGTCCCAAGGGTCCGGCTGTTCGCCGGTTAAAGCGGTACGCGAGCTGGGTTCAGAACGTCGTGAGACAGTTCGGTCCTTATCCACTGTGGGCGTAGGACACTTGAGGGATTCTTTCCCTAGTACGAGAGGACCGGGAAGGACGCACTTCTGGTGTAGCAGTTGTCCCGTCAGGGGCAGCGCTGCGTAGCCATGTGCGGAAGGGATAAGCGCTGAAAGCATCTAAGCGCCAAGCCCCTCCCAAGATCAGGTGTCCCGGCCGCAAGGCCCTAAAGACCCCCGGCAGACTACCGGGTTGATAGGCTGGAGGTGTACGAGCCGCAAGGCTTTAAGCTGACCAGTCCTAATCGGTCGTGAGGCTTGATCGGTTCTCTGCCCCTTGGGCAGACCAACCGGTTTTGACCTCGGCGAATCAGCCCTGCTGCGCTGTGTGTAGTTGTCAGAGAACGCCGCGGCGCCCCAGCGCGGCGCCTCGGCGCGCGCAACGGTTTTGTGTGGTGGCCATGAAGCGGTGGACCGACCCGTTCCCATTCCGAACACGGCCGTCAAACGCCGCATTGCCGATGGTAGTGCAGGTAGAGCCTGCGCGAGAGTAGGTAGCTGCCACACAATTTTTTTCCGGTCAGGATCCAGCTCACCCTGACTGCCGCGCTCGGCCTTTTGTGCCATGAATCCGCGCCCGCTCGCATTCAGAACCAGCCCTGGTAGGTAGCCTTGTTCCATTTGCCTACCGGCCTGCTGGCACGGCTGCCGGCGGGCTGGCGGCCTGGTGAGGTAGCAGCCCCGGAGCGCAGGTTCAAAGTTGCTGCTGCGTGTGCATGAAGTATGTTTTGCGGTGATGGCTGAGCCGTTGGGTGCGGTTGCTGTAAAGATTCTCTTGGTCGAGGACAACCCGGCCGACGCCCGCCTTTTCCAGGAGTACCTGAGCGAGAGCCCGACCTTGCGCTTCGCGCTGCAGGCAGTCTCTTCGCTGGCAGCGGCGGTGGAGATGCTGCGCCATCGGAATTTCGACTTGGTGTTGGCGGACCTGTCGTTGCCGGACTGCCGGGGATTGGAGACTTTCAGGCGATTGCGTGCGCAGGCGGCCGATACGCCCATTGTGGTGTTGAGTGGGTTGGACGACGAGGCCTTGGCCATCGGCGCGGTGCGGGAGGGTGCTCAGGACTACCTGGTCAAAGGCCGGATCGAGCCGTACCTGCTGACACGCGCAGTTCGTTACGCCATCGAACGGCATCGGTATGAGCGCGCCCTCAAGGAAAGCGAAGCGCACTACCGGCGCCTGCTGGAGTCCATCACCGACTACACCTACACGGTGACCTTGGAGAACGGCCGACCGGTGGCCGTTCAACATGGCCTGGGCTGCGTGGCAGTGACCGGCTATAGTCCGGACGATTATCGAGCTGACCCGGAGTTGTGGTATCGGATGGTGCACGAGGCGGACCGGGCAGCGGTGCTGGAGCAAGCCGCGCGAGTCAGCCGGGGTGAGACGCCCCCGCCGTTGGAGCACCGGATCATTCACAAGAACGGCCAGGTCCGATGGGTCCGAGCCACTGTGGTGCCGCGTCGGGACGCCTCGGGTCAACTGGTGGCCTACGACGGGCTCATATCCGACATCACCGAGCGCAAGCAAGCCGAGGAGCGGCTGATTGCCTCGGAAGCGTTCTACCACTCCCTGGTCGAGCACCTGCCTCAGAACATTTTGCGCAAGGACCTGCAGGGCCGATTCACCTTTGCCAACCAACGGTTTTGCGAACTGTTGGGGCGCCCCCTCCAGGACATCATTGGCAAGACGGACTTTGATTTTTATCCGCCGGAACTAGCCGCCAAGTACCAGCGGGACGACCGGTATGTGATCAGCACCGGCCAGATCTTCGACACCGTCGAGGAGAACATCAAACCCAGCGGCGAGAAAATCTACGTGCACGTCGTCAAGACCCCCATCTACGACGCCCAGCGCAAGATCATTGGCATCCAGGGCATCTTTTGGGACATCACCGAACGGATCCGAGCTGAGGAAGCCCTCCGCAAAGCTAACGAGGCCCTGGCCCGGAGCGAAGCGGCCCTGCGCCGCACCAACGAGGAGCTGAAGGCAGCCCAGATGCAATTGATCCAAGCCGAGAAAATGGAGTCCATCGGCACCCTGGCAGCCGGTGTGGCGCACGAGGTGAAGAACCCGTTGGCGACGCTGATGATGGGCATGGAGTTCCTGATGAAACGCCTGCAGTCACCTGACCCCACTCTGGCGCAAGTGCTGGCCGACATGCAGGATGCCATCCAGCGGGCCGATTCGATCACCCGCGCGTTGGTGGATTACTCGGCTCACACGCAACTGGCCTTGGCTCCCGAAGACCTGAACCGCGTCATTGACGAGGCGCTGCGGCTGGTGCGCCCGCAACTGGACCGGGCCCACGTCAAGCTGGTTCGCGACTATGCTGCCGACTTGCCGCCGGTAGCCGCCGACCGCAACCGGCTGCAGCAGGTATTTGTGAACCTGTTGATCAACGCCGTGCAGGCCATGCCCAACGGCGGCACCCTCACCGTGCGCACCTACACGCGCCAGACCACTGAAACCAGCCACTTTGAAGGTTCCCGTCGGGCAGCCAGCATTTGGGTAGGCGACACGGTAGTGGTGGCCGAGGTGGACGATACCGGGATTGGCATCCCGCAAGAGAACCTGTTGAAGATCTTCGATCCGTTCTTCACCACCAAACCGGCTGGGGAAGGCACTGGGCTGGGCTTGCCGGTGTCTCGCAAAATTATCGAGTTGCACGGCGGCATTTTGGAGGTGAAGAATCGGCCTGAAGGCGGTGTGCGCGCCAGTGTGGTGCTGAAACCCTACCGCCGCAGAGTTTGACTGCCGGTGTCGGTTCAAATCCAACCCAGGCCATGACTTTGGGGCGTGCCCAACTTGACCAGCCTCATCCCCCAAGCCGCCCTGAGCCTGGCTCCTTGGGCACACAGGCTGGATGGGCTGGGCGCCGGCGTTGACCGTTCAGGCACGGGTTGTGCTGCGTAATCAGAGGCCTTATACGGGGGCTAGCTGCCATGAGCAAGAAGCGGATACTGCTGGTGGACGACGAGAAGAATTTCACCAGCCTGCTGAAGATTAACCTGGAGGAGACCGGCCGGTACGACGTGCGGGTCGTTAACTGGGCCGAGGACGCCCTGCCGGCTGCGCTGGAGTTCAAGCCGGACGTGGTGTTGCTGGACCTGATCATGCCCCGGATGCCCGGGGGCAACGTGGCGGCCCAGATCGAGAGCCAACCCGAGCTCAAGGGCACACCGATTGTGTTCTTGACCGCAGCGGTGGGCAAACGGCAGGTGGACGAAAATGATGGCATTATCTGCGACCACCCCTGCATCGCTAAGCCCGCCAACCTGGAAACGATTATCGCCGCCATCGAAACTCATGCTCGCCAGCGCACCTAGTCCAGCAGCCGGCACCACTCTGCGTCCAGTCCAAGGCCCTTGCTGCACACCTCAAGGGCTAAGGCCTGGTTACGGTGCAGCCCTTGGGCTTGGCCGGGCAGTGTGGAGGTTGATGATCGGTCTGGCCGCGGTGCTGGTGGTCCAGTGGCCTGCCCAGGCCTCGGCTGGCCTGGCTGAGGTGCTGGCCATTGCCGGTAGTGCTACCTACCAGGTCTCGACCAACCCGCCATTGCCCGTGCGGTCGGGGGCAAAGCTCCCCCAGGCAGTGTTGGTGCGCACCGGACCGGGGTCGGCCTTGGACTTGGGGCTGGGCAAACGGGCCGGCGTGGTACGGTTGGCGCAGAACAGCAGCTTACTGCTGGAACAGCTTGGGGGCGAGCCCGGGCAGGCCGCCACGCCGGTGCAGGTGCGGCTTTACCTGTTGGAGGGCACGCTGTTGGGCGTGCGGAACGATTTGTCCTTGAGCGACCGATTCGAGGTCAAGACGCCTCAGGGCATTGCGGGCGTTGCCGCTGGCCAGTTCCGGATCGAGGCGCGGGGCTACCTGGTGGTGTTGTCGGGCAAGATGCTTTACGCCCATGCACCGCCGGGGGCCGAGCCGGTGGTGTATCGGCTTGAAAGCCCGCCGCCGAGTTATTTCTCACCGTTGGAAGGCGTGCGACCTGCCCCACGCGAATTGGAGCGGGAGGTGCGCGCGCAATGTCTGCCTCAGCTCCGGTCTTCAGCCTCAAGCCAAGCGGATTGGCGCACAATGCGGCTGGAACCGTCGGGGTTCTGGGTGCCGAGCCGGTAATCCAATGCGGCATCCTCCTCCTCGTCTTGGTGAAGCTACCGCCGCCCGGAGCCGACGGGCCGTCGATAATGCTCAAGGTGTAACTACGCCTGACCTGCCTAGACAGACCGCTGATTGGAGCTGCAGGGGCTGGGCTCCACACACCGGCGTCAAAGGCTAATTGCTGCTGAACCATGACCGAGCCTGACCAAACTCCCAAACGGCGCAGTTGTCTCTTTTACGGGTGCATCACCAGCTTGGTGTTGGCTGCGGTGGTCTTGGTGGGTCTGGTGTTCTTGGTGCGCAACGCGTCCAACGTGCTAAACCGGTTGGCTATCCAGTATACCGAGCCTGTCCCAGCGCAGCTCCAACGAGTCGAAGTGTCCCCAGCCGAACTTCAGCAGATCGAGCAGCGAGTGGCTCGTTTTGGGCAGGCCTTGGACCAGCAAGTAGCCGATGAGCTGGTGCTGACCGATCGCGAGATCAACGCCCTGATCGCTCAAAGCCCCGCCTTCAAAGAGTTTCGGGACAAACTGTTCGTCACCATCGACGGCAACACCGTAAAAGGGCAGATTAGCTTGCCGTTGGACAATTGGGGTCCGCTCCAGCTCAAAGGCCGCTACCTCAATGCGGAGGTGGCTTTTCGCGTCAGTTTCCGAAACGGGCAATTGGGCGTATTCATGGACCAACTGCGGGTCAAAGGCCAATCGCTGCCCGGCTCGATAGCCACCGCATTTGGGCAGCAGAACCTGGCCGAACAATGGCAGCGCGATCCCCAGGCCGCAGCCCAGATTGCCCGATTCGAAAGTATCCAAGTCCAAGACGGTAAGCTCATCCTCCGCAGCAAAGGCCGGTAAGGGGCGTTGGGCGGCCAACTGCCGGGGCCAGTGCCGCCTGCCTGAACCGCGAAGGCATCCGGCCTCCTTTCGCTTGGGCCAGGCGCTGACCCCCCGCCACTCTGTCCGCGCGCAAAAGCACTGGCACGGAGAGCCGGTTGGTGGCATGTTAAAGCCGTGCCCAAGATGCCTGTGCGGATGAAACGTTGGTTTGGACCGGGGCTGTGCGGCGTTGTTCTGCTGGCTCTGAGCTCGGCTCAGGCGCAGGTGATCATTTCGGAGTTCATGGCCAACACCGCCCGCGCCTTGGCTGACGAAGACGGGGAATTTGTCGATTGGATCGAGCTGTTCAATAGCTCGGCTCAGCCAGTGGACCTAGGGGGGTGGCATTTGACGGATGATCCAGGTCTGTTGACCAAATGGACGTTTCCGAACCTGGTGTTGCCTCCGGGAGGCTATCGACTGGTGTTTGCCTCCGGTAAGAACCGCACAGATGTCTCCACCCCGCCCCGGACCAATCTGCACACCAACTTTCGGTTGGATGCCGCGGGTGGGTTTTTGGCTTTGGTCAAGCCTGACCTGACGTTGGTCTACGCGTTTGCCCCGGCTTATCCGCCGCAGCCTGAGGATGTCTCCTTTGGCACGGCCCAGAAACAGGTGACCGTCTCGCTATTGACGACTTCGACTCCGCAGATTTTGGTGCCGACCAACGCAGCGCAGTGGAGTCACAACTGGATGGAGCCGGCTTTTGTGCCGGGCAGCGGCTGGTGGGCGGGCGCAGCCAGCCCAGCTGTGGGCTTCGACACCAACCCCGTGACCGGGCCGCCGGTGAATGTGGCCCCCAGCGGTACGGCGGCCCAGAGCACTACTTACGGTTCCTACCACGCTAGCCTGGCCATCAATGGGAACTTGAACGACTTTACCCACACCCTGGCTGCGGACACCTCGCCCTTCTGGCAGGTGACTCTGACCAACGAAATGGCCATACACAGCGTCATTTTGTTCAACCGCACCAGTTGCTGCGGCTCCCGCCTCCGGGACATCATTATCGAAATTCTGTCCACCAACGCTACCGGCGAAGTCACCAATTACCGGTCCGCTTTGCTGAACCCAGAAAACGCCGGCTACAGTTATCCCAACGGCCCCCCGGCGCTGACGAACGACCTGGTGGCTTTGACCGGCGGGCCTGTGTTGGGTCGGATTGTGCGGGTGCGTCGGTTGCCCGACCCGGACCTGTCGGGCACCGGCGGCCAAGGCAACGCGGACGAGCCGACGGTGCTGTCGTTGGGCGAGGTGGTGGTGAACGCCACGTTGCCAGGCGGTTTGCGCCCGTATTTCCAGACCGATCTCCAAACTGCCATGTGGAACAAGAACGCCTCGGCTTTCGTTCGGTTGCCCTTCAGCCTGACCAACCTGCCGGACCGATTGCAGTTGCGGGTGCGGTATGACGATGGGTTTGTGGCTTGGCTCAACGGGGTTGAAGTGGCACGGCGTAACGCCCCGGCTACCTTGAATTGGAACACCGCTGCCACAGCCGACCGGGCCCTGAGCAATGTGATCAGCCCGGAAAGCATCGATCTGTCTTGGGCTGTGCCAGTGCTTGTGCCGGGCAGCAACCTGTTGGCGGTGCAGGTGCTGAATGCGGCGGCCAGTAACCCCGACGCGTTATTTGCTCCGGAACTGTTTGCCACCAGCCTGACCGTGGCCTCGAATGTGTTTTTGGCCGATCCCACACCCGGCAGCCCCAACGATACCGATTACTACCTTGGCCAAGTGGCTGACACCCGGTTCAGCGTGGACCGCGGGTTTTTCGACGCGCCATTCAGCTTGGAGATCAGTTGCACGACGCCCGGGGCCGAGATCTGGTATTCGTTCAATTGCAGTGAGCCGGGTCCGGGCTTGGGGGGCCAGCTTTACACCGGCCCGCTGACCATCACCAACACCACCGTGGTGCGGGCGCGAGCCTTCAAGCCCGGCTTCAAGCCCAGTAACGTCGATACGCACACTTACCTGTTCTTGGCCGACGTGATCCACCAATCGCCCAACGGCGAGCCACCCCCGTATTTCCCGGCCTCTTGGGGTCGCAACCGGGTGGACTACGGCATGGACCCACAAGTGGTGGCCAAGTATTCGCTGGCTGAATGGCGTGAGGCATTGACGCAGATCCCCTCCATCTCGATTGTCACCGAGATGAAGAACCTGTTCGATCCAGTGATCGGCATTTACGCCAATGCCGATGGCCATGGCGAAGATTGGGAACGGCCAGCCTCCATCGAGTTGCTTGACCCAACCAACTCGGTCCCAGGCCGATTCCAGGAAAACTGCGGACTGCGCATCCGGGGCGGCTACAGTCGGAACCCATCGTTCGTGAAGCACTCGTTCCGCGTATTTTTCCGACGCGAATACGGTGTGCCCAAGCTCAAATACCCCCTGTTCGAAGACGAAGGCGCCGACGAATTCGACACGTTCGACCTGCGCACCAGCCAGAACTACTCCTGGCCTAGAGAGACTAGCGTAAGTAACGGCCAAAATGAGACCATGGTGCGCGAGGTCTTCTGTCGCGAGAGCTTAGGCCGCATGGGCCAGCCCTATCGCCGCTCCCGGTATTACCATCTTTACCTCAACGGCCATTATTGGGGCGTGTATGAGACCGATGAACGGCCCGAGGCATCCTTCGGTGCGACCTACTTGGGCGGGCGCAAAGAGGATTACGACGTGGTCAAGTGCGCCAACCACGTCGGCGGCTTCGTCACCGAGGTGACCGACGGCAACTTCACTACCTGGTCGAACCTCTGGACCATGACGCGGTCCATGGCCACCAACGCCTCCAACTCGAATTACTTCCGCATCTTGGGCTGCAACTCCGATGGCACCCGCAACCCCGCGCTGCCGGTGATGTTGGACGTGGACAACTTGATCGATTACATGCTGCTGATCTTCTACACCGGCGACGGCGACGCGGTGCTGTCGTCGTTCCTGGGCAATACCCGGCCCAACAATTGGTTCGGGCTCAAAAACCGCAATAATCCCGATCAGGGCTTTGTGTTTGTGAACAGCGACTGCGAGCACACCCTGGGCGCCCCCAGTAGTCAGGTGGACCGCACCGGCCCGTTCCGCGATCTGCCCGGATCCAACGCCGGCAACTTCACCTATTCCAACCCCCAATACATGCACGAAGAGTTAATGCGCAACGCCGAATATCGCCTGCGGTTTGCCGACCGCGTCCAGCGCCACTGCTTTAACGGCGGGGCATTGACCTTGGAGCAGGCTACCAACCGGTTCATCCGCAAAGCCGTCCAGATCAACAAAGCCATGCGCGCTTACGAAGCCCGGTGGGGCGACGCCAACACCGCGCGCATCCGCTACTCGATGACCGACTGGACTAACCGGATCAACGCCATCCTCACCGGCTGGTTCCCCACGCGCCTGGGGGTGGTGCTGGACCAGCTCAGGGCCGATGGCCTTTATCCTACCATCGCTGCGCCGGTCTTCAGTCAGTTTGGAGGCGAGGTGCCGGAGGGCTTCGTCCTTAGCTTATCCCACAGCAATCCCTCCGGTGTGATCTATTACACGCTGGACGGGTCGGATCCGCGTCTGGTCGGCGGAGCCATCAACCCAGCCGCTGGGGTTTATTCGACCAACCTGGTTATCACAGGCAACGTGCGGGTCAGAGCCCGCGTTTTTAGCGGGGGCAATTGGAGCGCGCTGACGGAGGCGGACTTTGTGTTGCCGGGCACGCTGCCATTGCGGATTACCGAGTTGATGTTCCACCCGGCACCGCTGACGACCGCCGAGCTGCTGGCGGGCTTTACCAATGCCGAAGACTTTGAGTTTCTTGAGCTGTGCAACGTCGGTACCCGCACCATCAACCTGGCCGGGGTCAGTTTTGTCAACGGCATTAGCTTCACGTTCACCGGCGGCACGCTGGGGCCCGGCCAGCGGATTCTACTGGTGAAGAATCCCGCAGCCTTTGCATTCCGTTACGGGCCAGTGGGGACCATTGCGGGCACCTACCAGGGCAACCTGAACAATGCAGGCGAGCGGGTGCGCATGGTGGATGCGCTGGGCCGGACGATCCTGGACTTCACGTATTCGGACGCTTGGGTGCCAGTCACCGACGGCTTGGGGTTCTCGCTCTGCGTGGTCAACGAAAACGCCCCGCCGGCCACCTGGAATAGCCTAGCCAACTGGCGCGCCAGCAGCGCAGTCGGCGGCTCTCCCGGTGCACCGAATCCACCGCCGCCCCTGCTGCCCTTTGTGGTGGTCAACGAGCTGTTGAGCCGACCTGCGCCGGGGGACAAGGTGGCTGTCGAGTTGGCCAACTTGAGTGATGCTCCGGCCGACATCAGCGGCTGGTGGTTGTCCGATGACTTCCGCGTGCCCAAGAAATTCCGTCTCCCGCCCGGCACGGTGCTAGCTCCTGGTGGGCTGGTGGTCTTCACCGAAGACGACTTCAATGCGCCGACTCAAGGTACCAATGCGTTCACGTTCAGTCCCGCAGGCGGCGAAGTGCGCTTGTTCAGTGCTGATCCCACCGGTGAGCTGACCGGCTACGTTCAAGGCTGGGATTTTGGCGCAGCCGATGAGGGCGTCAGCTTCGGCCGGCACGTCACCAGCACCGGTGCAGACCACTTTGTGGCTCAAGCTGTCCCCACTCTGGGCCAGCCCAATGCCGGACCGCGCATTAGCCCGATTGTGATCACCGAGATCATGTATCGGCCACCAGACGTCGCCGGCCAAGACAATAGCCTGGACGAGTTTATCGAGGTGTTCAACCGCACCGACACCAACGTGCATCTGTTCGACCCGATCACTGGCACCAACACTTGGCAGTTGCGCGGCGGCGTGGACCTTGTGTTGCCACCGGGTTTGTCGTTGGGCCCAGGCCAGCGGCTGTTGCTGGTCAATTTCGATCCTCAGGCCGACCCGGCTGCCCTGGCCCGGTTCCGCACCGTGTATGGCGTGCCTGAGTCGGTGCCCATCGTAGGCCCTTATGCGGGGAAGTTGGATAACTCGGGCGAAGACATCGAATTGAAACGACCGACCCTTCTGCCCACCGGCCTGTGGGCTTGGGTGCGGATGGACAGGGTCCGCTACCAAGACGACGCGCCGTGGCCAGGTGGGGCCGACGGTTATGGCTTGGCTCTGCACCGATTGGATCCAGCCGCCTATGCCAATGATCCGCAAAACTGGGTGGCCCTGCCCCCGACTGCTGGCGCAGGCCTCAGCCCGACCGGCACCCCACCGCAGATCCTCACCCAGCCAGCTAGCCGCGTGCTTGGGGTCGGCTGGAACGCAGCCCTGACAGTCCAGGCGACCGGCAGTGAACCGCTGCGGTATCTGTGGCGCCACAACGGCGTCAACCTGCTTCACGCCACCAATGCCACCCTGGAGCTTGCACCGGTCACGTTGGCCCACGCCGGCCAGTACCGTGTGTTGGTCTATAACGCCGCCGGCTCGGTCGTCAGTGAACCGGCCACCATAGTGGTGCGGAACCCGCCTCAAATTCTGGCTCATCCCCAATCGGTTTCCGTGCGAATCCGGCCAGACCCATCGGCGGCCCCCAGCACCAATGTGACCTTTAGCGTGTCGGCCACCAGTCCTTCGCCCCTCAGTTACCAATGGCATTTCAACGGACGTCCCATCCCAGGCGCCACGAACACAACCCTCACCATCACCAACGTCCAAGCTGCCGATTGGGGCGAATATTATGCCACTGTCACCGATGAAATCGGCACGGTGCGGTCCGAGTCAGCTTGGCTATATCCGTTGATCCGGCCCGGATTTGCTGTGCAGCCGGTCTCGCAGGCGGTGCCTGTGGGTAGCCCGGTGACCTTGAGTGTGGTGGCCACCGGTTGGCCGCCGCCGTTTACCTTCGAATGGCGTCGCGGCTCGGTCGGCCTCCTCACCAATGTGCAGGATAGCTTGGTCAGCTTCTTCACCTTCACCGCTCCCACAGTGGTCACCAGCCAACAGTATCGGGCCGTGTTGCGCAATGCCGCCACAGCCGGCGTCGGCTCCTCCTACGCCACCATCACTACCTTGGCCGACACCGACAACGATGGTTTGCCTGACGAGTGGGAGCTGACGTATCGGACCGATCCGTCCGATCCGTCGGATCGGAGCCAGGACCTCGACCGCGATGGCCTGCTCAATTGGCAGGAATACATGGCCGGCACGGACCCGACCGACCCCGCTAGCGTGCTGAAGCTGCAGTTAACCTTTGACCAGGCGGCAATCCTACAGTTCAACGCCGTCTCCAACCGGACCTACTCGGTCCAATACACCGAAGACCTGGGCAGCGGCCAATGGTGGACACTGGCGGATATTGTAGCAGCCCCTGAAACGCGGATCGTCACCATCACGAACGTTCCATCTGGCCCTGCCCGGTTTTACCGCCTGGTCACGCCCCGTCAGCCGTAGGCACCGACTCAGCATCTGACGGGTGTGGTGCTGGCTTCAGTCCAAGAAGCGAACCAGGCCGGTGGCTGCTTGACACACCGCGCCGGCTATGTGCGTGGGCCGCTGGCCCGGGCTGGGGGTTGCAGCAGCCGCCTCGCTGATCTGGCGTACCACCCACCGCACATGCGCTTCAACCGCAGCCTCCAGCACCGCTTCGGCTCGGCTGCCCAACGCACCCTGGCCCAAAGCCGGCTGGATCAGCCGCACGATCGGTTCAAGGCACTCCGGGGGAGGCACTGCTGCCTGCTGAGCTTCGAGAGCCACTTGCACGGCATGGCAGCCTTGGTGCCCCAACACCACCACTAGCTCGACCTTCAACTCGCATCGCGCATATTGCAAAGCCGCCAACGCAATCGGCGCCGCAACATTGCCCGGCATTCGCACCACAAACAAGCTGCCTAAGCCCTGGTCGAACACCAGTTCGGGCGGCACCTGCGAATCGCTACAGCCCAGCACCGCCGCAATGGGATGTTGAGCCAGCCGCAAACGCCGACGTGCTGCAGAGTCCGGATATGGATGCAGCGATTCCCCGTGCACAAACCGGTCGTTGCCGGCTTGCAGCCGTAGCAGTGCTTCGTCCCAAGTCATGCCGACCGTTTCAGACGGTCTGGCAGCACTCTACGGCCGACGCCGTGCCAAAGCCAAAAGAAACTCGTGACCCAGTAGGCCTCAGCAGGCCACCCCCTGCTTACTGCGTGGGCACCGGACAGCCCTCCTGGACGCAGCATCCGCCATCCGGCTGATCTGGCACCAAGCGAATCAGGCCCGCGGAATTGGTGCCGGCAAAGACGCCGTAGCCAGTGACAGTGGGCTGGAACAACACACCCCGCACACTGCGGCTCCGGCCCGTGGCCGGGTCTTTGAAGCTGCCAGAGAACAAGCCGGTGCCCGGCGTCAGGCTCACCGACAAGTTCAATGGATTGGGCGGCGTCACCTTCACCTGGTTGCGCTCCACCCTCAGGGCTTGATGCACCTGGTTGGTCAGGTTACCGCCGCTGAGCCAAGCGCAACCATTGGTCCAGCCCAAGGCGTTGGTCCAGCCCGACGGCCCCACATACCGCCCCAGCCAAGCCGTCAACCTGGCATCAAAGCCTTCCGGATAAAGGCCGGTACCGCTGGACTGGCGAGCCTTAAACCACACCAGTGGTTCGTTGGTGCTCACCCCACCAGCAGGCAACTGCACCCAGCCCAGCACCGTCCCAGACCCCCGATACAGCGGCAAAAACACCGGCAGCCACCCTTCCGGTGCGGCATCGGCACTGGCCGTCACCGCTGTGGCATCACCCAATTGGCCGCTCAGACTGGCCTGGCCAGAACGACTGACTTGTAACGTTAACCCACCATCTCCACGTGGAAGCTCTGCCCCACCATCACCAGCCCCCATAACACCCTCCGCCGGCAACACCATCGTAAACCGGCCAGGCAAGCTCAGGTTAGTCGGTGACCCGGTCCGGAACCCTTCCACCGCTCCTACCCAAGCCCCTTCTTCGGTGATCTGCCCCTGCATGCGACCGGCTGGGTCCAACCCCAACTCCAACTTCAACACCCGGTTCTTGCCCACCTTAGCCTGCGTATGAGCCCGCAGCTCCAACCCGAATTGGCCACTGAACGGCACCGTGCCGCCCGGCAACCGCAACTGGCCGCTAAAGGCCCCGCTGTTGGCCAGCGTTAGCCGGATGGCGCCGCAGTTGCTGGCCGTCAGCACCGTGTTGGTCGGCTCAAACAACCCTGCCCAATTGCCCCGCAGCGGGATGAACGGGTTGGGCACAAAGTTGGCCTGCACCACCAGGTTGGATTGCATCACAAAGCTCAGGGTCGGGTTGGTGCCGCTGACCTGCCCGGTCCAGTTGCTAAACACAAACCCCGGCGCTGGCGTGGCGGTGAGTCGGTAAGTGCGATTGAGCATCAGCGGTTTGTTGGTGGCTAGGCCAGTGACTCTGCCCCCGGACGGCGGGTTAATTGTCAGATACCACGGGCTATACACCACATACTCGGTCCACCAGGTTTGAGTGGCTGAGGAATTGCCCCAAGCGTCCAAGCACCAAGCCCGCACGCGATTGGTGCCGGGCACCAACTCCAGCCACGCGGACCACGTGTTTGACCCTGAGGCAATCTGCACCGGGCCGGCATTGAGGCTGTAT
>Ga0207433_10006880_pt1 | contig 19390 bp, 33 predicted proteins | sample YelNatPaOPGAMG01_FD_187559 | JGI IMG/M metagenome (GOLD analysis project Ga0207433, IMG submission 187559) | Hot spring thermophilic microbial communities from Obsidian Pool, Yellowstone National Park, USA - OP-RAMG-01 (SPAdes) (version 3) | ecosystem: Environmental > Aquatic > Thermal springs... | reverse complement strand
ATAGAGCCATTGGAGAATCAGAGGATAACAGGATGGAGTGTAGATTGGGGAGATGGTAGTAAAGTAACTACAGGGACTGGATTAGTTATAGATGTAACGAAAAAAGACGGATATAGCAAAGTAGGAAATTATACAATAGTTATCACAGTAAAATGGGAATATTATGATAAGAAAGCTAAGGTATGGAAGCCAGGAGACCCAGATGCAGTGATAGGGAATAAAAGTGCAAGTATAAAGGTAGGAATAAAGTTGGTAAAAGTTTCTCCTATTTCTGCTGTACCAATAATATGTGGAGTTGGAGAAACATTAAAAGATATGTTAAAAGTAAAAGCTGTAGGATATGGTGATAAATCTGTAAAAAATGTTACAGTAAGTTTTTCTTTATCATCACCAGAAGGTGGTGGAGGATTGGTTTTACCTTCGTCAATGGTAACTAAAGGGAATGGAGAAGCAAGTACCACTTTAACTATAGGGGATAAGGAAGGAGAATATGTTGTTACTGCATCAAGTGCTTTTTTAATTGGAGAAGAAGTAACTTTTAAGTTTAATGCAAAGTTTGGTAGTATTAGTGGGATGGTTTATGAGAAACCAAAAAAAAAGCAAAGAAGAGGCACCTTTGCCCGGTGCTGTTGTTGATCTTTATAGAAATACAGTAAAGGTGGGGGAGGAGATAACTTCTGAAATTATCGTAGGAGCATATAAATTTGTGAATGTAAAGCCTTCAGTAGAAGAACATGGAAAGAATTATAGGGTAAATGCATGGAAAACCCCAGGTTATAAACCCAGTGAGGGTGTTTGGTCTCAGCCATTTGATGTTAAACCTGGTGAAGAATATAAAGTCGAAAAATTGATATTGACAAGACTATGGTAACAAGTATGATAGTTAAAATAATAATTTTTGTATTATTTGTTAGTAGTAACCTTTTTTCTCAAACGATATTTATACCTATTGATGAAATAAAGGATTATTTAAAAACATATTTTTATAAAGACTGGGAGAAACAGTATGATTTTCTTATTGATGAACATAAAAAAAGAATTTCTTTAGAAGAGTACAAGTCAGTTTGTGAAAACGAGTATTTGATGATTGAAAAATTAATAGAAAAACATAAAAAATTTCCCGAAGATATTTTTACTATAATAGATAGGTTAGACTTCCAGCATTATATTTTTTGTTATACCCCTATTAAAGAAATTTATTATATTGACTCAAAAAATGGTGAAGTTCACGTCCAAGTTTCTTATAAGAGGCTGGATGAATATGGAAGAGAAACAGATGTAGGTAGAGATTTTTTTTTAAATAAAGAAGGAAATAAATGGAAAGTGGTAAACCATTTTTTAGAAAATAGTTCTTATAAAGTACATTCGTATCCCAATGATAAGATTATACATCCTAACGATAGTAGATTTAATGAGATATGTAAAATAATAGATGCATATATATCTTCAATAAGCAGAAAAGATATGGATGATAAATTAGATTATCTATTTTCTAAAAGAATTATTGAGAAGGAAGGGGTAAGATTACATTTAGAAGATATAAGGGTACGATTAGCAAAGGAAAATATCAAAATAGAAAGGGTGTTAGATTATGGTATACACTGGGTAGATGAGAGTAAGAGAGAGAAACCTACGGTTGAAGAAATATATGCAGAGTTTTGTCTATTAATTAATAATAAAGGGAAACTAATGACAAGTAATACAGAGTGTATAATGGCAATAAAAGAAGACGGGAAATATAAGATAAATGCTGGAACTCGTTTTTATCATTTGGATAAATATAGTGACATAGAGTGGGCACTTCCTACTCCAAAGGAGATGTTGCAGTGGGTTAAATTTTTTATGACAGAAGGTAGATGTTATAAATCTGCAAAAGAGATATATAAAAAATTATTAGAGAGATTTCCAGATTCTCAAGAATGTAAAGAGGCAAAAGAATTAACAAAAGATTTAGAGGATAAAATATTTGAAGAGGAATTTAATAGAATAAAAGGATATTTAGAAAAAGGATATGGTGGACAAGAAGTTTTGGAGTTTTACAACAAACTTAAAAAAGAATATCCAGATAGCAAATGGACAAAGGAATTAGAGAAATTAATGGATAAGGAAACAGAGAAGAATATTAAATGATTAATAAAACCCTGTGTTGCGTAGCAACCAAAAGTAGACATTTGGTGACGACCAAAAGTAGACATCATCCTAACCAATATTCGCATAATTTTTCTTCATTCTTCTTACTATAAATCATAAATTTCTTCTTTGGTATTAAACATAAAGTTACCTTTTTACCTATAAATCTATCAACTGTATATTTTTTACCTTCAAAACTTATTGCTCCATATTTATCTACTGTCCTGTCATAATGTAATGAAAATACATAATCCCAATCTATCCCTTCTGGTATTGGTATTATATAACTTTTACCAGACGCTTTTGCTTTATTCCACCTCTTTATTGGAATTTCTTCTGTCTCTTCATGAACTCTCTTCTCATTATAATAACTTATTTCTTCTCTTAATATTTTATTAGCTTCACTAATTTCTTTTACTTTATACCTTTCGCATAAATACGGTACCCTTCGTTGAAAATAATCAAATCTTTTTTCTATCTTCCCTCTCCCCTCTTTTTCTCCTTCCTGAATGTATATTGGATGTGAACCTAATTTTTCAATTACTCGCTTAAATTGTACCTCTCCTTCATCTTCTTGTTTTATATATGTCACATGTATCCCATCATGCTGAGGAAATCTAAATATACTGTGATTATCCAAATAATACGCCTGCGCTATACCTCCCACATTTAACACAACTTCTTTCGTCTCAACTAAATGATCCCAACTCGTTTCTCTTTTTGTTATAAGGCCTCCTACAACTAATCTTGAATAATCATCTTCTGTCATTATTAACCCTTGCAATCCTCCTAAACAAGGTATCCAACAGTGAATAGATGTATCATGTTGAAATAACATCCCTATCCCTGCCATCTCAAATCTTATATATGCTTTTTCTTTCTCTTCAGGCAATGCATGATAATATCCATTTCTTAATGCCAACCTTCGTATTGTACTCCTATGAACTTTTATCCCACAATGTTTCTCAACTTCCTCTGATAATACTGCAAAATTAAATTTATTCCTAAAATCTTTGCTTGCTTCACATGTTATATATCTAAACTCTTTATCCAAAAATTCTTCTGCTTTCTTATCTATTTTTCGTGTTACACTATCTTCTCGATTATATAGTTTAAATTCTCCTTTTGCCCTTTTCTTCCTCCATACCTTACGAAGTTTATATAACCTCGCTCTTTTTATTCCTAATAAACCACATGCTTCTTTTTCACTCATCTTATGTCTATTAAAGGCATCTAAGATTTTTTCCACAAATTCCTGATTTAATCTTTTATGTAATTGTTCTTTCATAGAGTATCACCTCCCAATAGAAGTATACTCTATGAATATCTCAATTTCTATTTAATTTAAATATTTTTAAATCCGTTTCCTTGTCTACTTTTGGTTGCTCTCTCAATGTCTACTTTTAATGTTCCCACCATGTCTACTTTTGAAAACTACGCAACATTTTTCATTTTTTCCCTTGACTTCTTATAGGAAATCTCCTTACTCTTGGGATTCTCTTTTTTTATAATACTGAATATCTTTTTCTAATTCTTTTTCTACATTGTCAAGTTGGGTGTCCAGTTCTTGTTTATACTGCTCTTTTTCTATCTTTAACAAACCTACTTTTTTATCTTTTATCATTTCTAAACTTTGTTCAGCAGTTATTCTATTCAAAGTTGATTCCGGTATATATACATAAACCCAGTATTCCTTATTTATATCATCATAAAACTCCTTAAAGAATTTTCTTTTAAGAACTGTATCATATATTACCTTGTTCACATTATCTACTAAATCTTTGCCATTAATGATATTTGAAGGAAGTCCTCTTTCAGCGTAAAGTTTCGTCTCAATATAACCTTGTACCTGAATTTCGCCTGTCAAAACTAATTTCTGAATTGCATCATTATAGGCTGTATCACGAGCTATTTTCTTGTCTTGTTTAACTGAAGAAAAACCAACACCTTCTAATGCATTAGAAATATAAGGCCTCTTATCTAACCAATCTGGCTTTTGAAAAGTAGCGCATGAATTAAAAAGTACTAATAAAACAAAATAAAAAGTACTATATTTATTCAAAATAGTCACCTCTCTAAAGTTTAATGAGTAAAAATCATCACCAATATAAATATTGTCTGCTATTATCTTGAATAATGTAAAACTACTGAGTTTGATTTTTTTGAATTTCTTGTTTTATTTTATTTTCTAACTCCTCCTGTCTCTGACGATCCTTTTCTATTTCATCATTTAATTCTTTCTTTACTTTTTCAAGTTGATCTTCAACAATTATACGTCTAATTTCTTTTTCTTGTACTAATCTCTGCTTAGTCCATTTATCAATTGCTGAGATAGGAACAATTATTTGAACCCAATATTCTCCTGTTTTTTCATTCCTAGCTTCACGAACTAATCGTCGATATTCCTTTAAATCAGCATCTACTACAATTTCTGCTAATGATTTTGCTTTTTCTCCTGCTGCTAAATCTCCAAATTCTGGCCTTGTAGCATCAGCAAGTCCTTTAAGAATTCTGGTTGTTGCACCTTCTACATGGACCTTTATATTTTGAACCAATTTTGAATAAGCATCAGCATATGCAGAATCTCTTGCTGCTGAAGTCATTTCTATATTTGAAACGCCTTCACCTGTAATAATTTCACCTGATTCAATTCCAGGAATTGGTCCAAAAGGAACTGGCTGTACAAATTTCCCCGTTGTAATACAACCTCCCAATATTAAAGATAAAATCCCTACTACGCAATATGTACTTCTTTTTTTCATCTCACTCTCCTCCTTCTTTTATATCGTTCTTTCGCAAGAACTAAATGTTTTCTTATTAAACTCCTTTCGGTAGAATAGTTTTGTTAAAATAAACTGCACACCCCTTTATACCGTGGGTGCTACTCTAACCAAAAGGAGGTATTTATTATGTCAAATTGGAAAAATAAACCTATAAATAATGTCTTATGCCCTAAATGCAATTCTAAAACTCACTACTTCGGCTTTAACCCTAAATATGGCCTTCAAAAGTATCGTTGTAAAAAATGCTTCCATCAGTTTACTCCTAATGCCCCTTCTCGCCCTAAAAAAACTCCTAAATATTCTTGCCCTATATGTGGTTCCCCTATGTATATATTCAAATATCTCCCTGATGCCATCAGACTCCGTTGCTCTAAATATCGCCTCCATAATAATAATAAATGCTCTTTTAAAATTAATATCCCTCTATCCCCTAATAAAAAATCTTTCAATATATCCACTGATCCAATAGATGATATTTCTTCTAAAATCAATAACAAATTCTTCTGGAACAAAATGTCTTATTCTAAATCTACCGTCAGTATCTCTCTATTCCTTATGGTCTTCTGCTCCCTTGATGCCTCTTTAACTTCTTTTATATTATCTAATCTCTTTAATCTCTCTATCTCTCATGACACCCTCTCTCGCTGGCTTAAAAAATCTGCCATCTCTATCCATAAAAATCTAGGCCCTCTACCTATTCAAAATTGCTCAGAACTTCATATCGACGAAACTGTATTTAAATATAAAGGCCTTAAAAACTGGCTCTGGTTCTCTAAAGATTATACTTATGACTCTATTCAATCCTGGCTCTTCTCTCATCATCGCTCTACCCAGTTCGCCAGAAACTTACTATCTCGTGCCTATTCATCTTCTCCCTGTATCTCTAACTCTAAAATCGTCTCTGATGGCCTTTGGTCCTATGCATCTGCTATTGCTGACTTATCTAACTTCTCCTTACATAACCATATCGTCTATACTAATTTCAATAACTCTATTAATAACAACCGCCTTGAAAGACATTGGTCTTCTTTAAAAACTCCTGCTAAAAGATTTAGAGGCTTTAAATCATTATTAGGCCTATGGTCTTTTGTTACTTCTCAAGTCTATTATCACAACTACTTTAAACCCAATTTAAGACTTAATGGCTTAACTCCTGCTGAAGCTTCTGGTGTCCCTTTACCTAAATTTGATTCTAAGTGGAAGTTATTCATCCACTTCTTAGAATAATTCTTTCTTGAAAGCGAGGTGATTATCTTGGCTCCAAACAAGATCAAAGTATATAAACCTTCTCGTATTGAACGAGAAGCAGCTAAAATACTTGAAAAGTCTCCTTGACATTAAACTCTATTTTGGTAAAGAGGCTCTTCTTAAAGCCTTAAAAGCTAAAAAATTGTTTTCAAAGAACTTTTTTACTTGCTTTATCTTAATTTTTTTGTTATTCTTTTTTAAAAGTTCTACCGAAAGACTTTTTCATATTTCATATTTCTTGCGAAAGAACCTTTTATATTTAACTCATTACTACTACTTATCCGTCACGTCACCTCCTTATTTTACAGAATTTTTACCTTATTATATCGTAATAGTCTGGTTCCCTTAAATAAATTATATTTAAAATTCTGCTTTCGTTAAGAATTTCTTATTTTTCTTTTGAAAAACACACCATAAAAAGCCCTTGTTTAATTAAAAACAACTTAAATAAAGCCCGGCTTTTAAGAGTTTTCAGTTTGCATATTTCCTCAATTTGTTCTGATCATATCATTAACAAAAAATTTGCCTAAAGTCAAGTATTTTTTGCCTACTGTGAACTTTTTTTAAAATCAATTATTGAATATACTATAAGCAAGAAAAGGGAGGCTGTTGTGAAAGATATTACAAAAATTATAGGTAAAAGGATTAAATATTTTAGAGAGAAAAAAGGTTACAGTAAAACATACCTTGCTAAATTGTCGGGAGTTCATACTGCGTGGATTGGAAGATTAGAGCAGGGCAAAAGAGAAACAGGAAAGGCAATAACTCCATCAATTACTACTTTACAGAAAATTGCTGATGCTCTAGATATAAAAATTGAGGATTTGCTAAAAGGGTCAGCAATTACAAAACATAGTAAAATAAGTGATAAAACTATACTAAAAGAAATAAAACTTCTGCTGAAAGAACAAAGTCAGTATTCAAAACAACTATTTATCCAAGTTGCAAGAAAGCTATTAAAAAAATAAAAAAGGGGAGCCTTGATAAACTCCCTTTAGTTTTCATCAGCATGCCTTGCTCTTTCAATTCTCATAAGATAACTTTTCAAGAGCAACAGTCTAAAACCTACACAACCTAACTCACTCTCGCATCCCGCACAATTAAGTCCGCTTTTAAGCCTATCTCTGCAATAGTGTGTTCCTTGATACACAGGCAAACAAAACTTTTTAGAAAACTCTAACATTAATTCTTTTACTAACTTTGCATCTATTTTTATATTCATCTCTTCACCGTCTCCTTCCAATCATCCAAAAACTTCTTTTTGAAACCATTACCTAGTGTAAACGAAATTTCAGTATAGAATATTTTTTCTTCTCTCAACAACGCACTTACAACATTAAATATAACAGTAGATGCAGTTAAATTCACAGCCAAACTTTGTTCATTATTTGTAATTCTTTCTGCACAGCTTAATTCTGTAGGTAACTTGTCTTCGGCTAAGGCAATCTCTGGATGTGCCTTTATTATATCAGTCCAAATACCTTTGCCTGATATTTCCCCTGTGAGAAAAACCTGCCCGCCCAACTGCTCATTTCCACTATCTATCCATAACAATGTATGATATCCTCTACAATTTTCACAATACCAATCGTGAATAATTTTCCTGGTTTTGTTATTGTCAACGCAGGAGATTATTATTGTTGAACCATCTGAACAAAGTTTATTTAATTCATTTGAACTTTTTATGTAGCAATCTACTGATGTTACACTTATTCCGAAAGCAGATGAGTATCTTTTAGCCAAAACCTCTGATTTATACTGACCAACATCGCTGTTCAAGAAGTTTTGTCTTACAACATTCTTTTTCTCTACTTTATCACCGTCAACCAACACATAATCAACATTATAATCTTTCTCTCCAAAATTATTAGATGCAATAAATCTTGCCAAGTTTGGTACAAGAAGTGAACCTGTTCCGCCACAGCCAATCTGGAGTATTTTGATATTATGAGCTGGCTCAAATTCAAAGTATAATTTCGGGATTTCTACTTTTAACTTTGTCATAAAAATCACCTCACTTTTACAAGTAATTTTCATATGTAGAAGTATTAACAAGTTTTTCTGTTAAGACTATTATACCCTCTGGAGTAAGTTCATCCATTATTGTATCAAATAGTTTCTCAACTTTTTCTCTTTGTTTGTTCGGAAGATTTGGCTCAATCATTTCATCGTTATCTATCCCTTCAACTGCACTTAAATATCTACTATCATCTAAAAAGGTGGTCTGCCTTTTATCAAGACTATATTCGGATATTTTCCCTTCATCCTTTTTAACTTTATTCAACCACTCTCTTGGGAAATCAAAATTAACATCAAATACTTCCTCTAAAGGCACATCTACTGCACTTCCGCCTGAGCATGCTCGTAATTTGATTGTTGGTAAAGGCTCTTCTATATTTCCAATTACCCCGAATAAACGCGATTCTTTTTCATCTCGATCGTCTGTTCCACTAAAGAAGCTTGACATTGTGTTATGCGAATGAAAATCAGCAACTAATAAATGCTTCTTCTCTAATTTTGCATCCCTTTTGAATTTTACTGATGCTCCTGATACTTCCTGCTTTGGAACATTACAAAAATATTCTTTTTTGCTTCTATCCCAATAAATTTGAACCATAGCCTCTGCAGATAGTTTTTTGTAAACTGTTTTGAAAAACCCAATAATCTGCCACAAAATTTTTAATGGAATCTTGGGTAAATTCATGGTAAATCCCTCCTTTATTTTTTCAAGTCCAGCAATCTGAGATGGAGTAGTGACAAAAATTCCTATCTCATTCTGCCTTATTTCTTTTGCTCCATTGCCAGTGAGACAATATGTAACCATTTTCTCGTATTTTGAAGGTATGCCAATGTGATAGCTACAAAACTGGCTATAATCTATCTTCCTCATTTTTCATCACCTTCCTTTTCTATGACATTATATTTCATTATTTTCTTGCCAAACTTCACTAAACTTTTTATATGGTTTTAATATACTTAAAGGAAATTGCTTCTTGCCATTATATTTCTTAAAAAATTCCAAAGTTGGTTCATTTCCATCATCTAGGCCTCTGTCAAGGTCTTTATTAAATGGTTGAAGAAAGAAAATCTCAATGATAGACCTTAGTCCTGCAAGATGTTTAAAAGGCTTATCTATCAATTTATCTCCATCGCCAAAACATATAATTCCATCATTGTGTGTATTGCTGAATGGTGCGTGATACAATAAAGAATTATGTGTAAGAAACAAATTTTTTAGCGCATATACTTTAACATTTTTTATCCTTTTGCTTAGGTCTAAATTAACTATAAACAAAAAGGGAGGTAAAGGTATTCTGAAAGATTTTATCTTTGTCTCTGTCTTTCCTGCATTTTCTATACTCATTTCATATTTAACCGTTCTTATTTTTGGACTTTCAAGTATAGCCACTGATTCAGTATAACCATTCTTTTTATAAGCAATCGTTCCTAACGGCAAAAGACCGCTGTTTAGCGAATATTGTTGTAAAATGAGTTGTTGAAATTTTGGGAAACTTAAAAATTTAAATTGCTTCTGATTATTCTCTTCTATTTCCAGATGTACTCCATAAGTATCCAAGATTATTTTAATCATTTTTGACCACCTCCTTACCAAACTGCCTCAAGCAGTTCTGTTTTTGAATGGCTTTCTAAGCAAGAATCACAGATACCTTCTCCTCTTGCATACTGACTTGCAAAACCTTCTACATTTGAGTCAAACTCCTCATTACATAAAATACAAATCAATATTTTATTGCCTAACTTCGCCTTTTGCTTCTTTATTTTTACTTTCCACTTTTCAAAATCTGCTTTTGTATCAAACATTCCTTCATTCTCAAAATGCACTGTCTTGCCTTGTTGTGCATTACATTCAACACATTTATCCTTAAATTCATCATCTTGAAACCAATAATACAAACAATCCTTTCTACTACACATATCTATCACACTCCTTTTTCTGCTAACTTTTTGGCAACAATCGCATCATATCGTTGCTGTAGATTCCTCTTCAAAAATTCTTTCTTTTTTTCTTCTTTTTCTTGCCACTCTTCATAAAGTTGCTTTCTAATAGCAATTAAATCCTCTATAAACCTTTTATACTTTATTAACTCCTTTATAATTTCTGAATTAATTTCAAAATAACCATCATTGTATTCAAACACATTGATATTACACCAGTCATAAGTATTACTGTATTTTTTCTGCATCTCTCTTAACTTGGGATGATTAGCAATATATTCCTCAAATTTGTAATTATAATCTTTTATACCATTTTCTATAACTCTTATATACCATGTAAAATAACCTCTTTGTTTTGAAATATAGTATTTGTCTTTGCCAAGAATCAATTCAAACAAAGACCTTACTTTGGAATTGATTAACCTTGTTGTTATATTCCTTTCTGGCAACCTAAATTTCTCTACATTAATCTTAAACTTCTTGAGCAGTTTGAGAAATTTTAAATAAGTCAATTGATTTAATTGTACTGATAATTCATCTGTAGAAATCATAACAATCACCCCCTTGAATTCTTCATTCAACTGGATTTATTGCTTTTTTTAAGCAGTTATAACTTCATCTACTTGACTATTTCTTCTTTTCTCTATTTCACTTAAAAGATAATCAATGGTGCTTTTTATCGTATTTAATGTCTCCGTAATAACTTTTTGATTTTCTTTTAAATAAGTATATAGATACAACGGTGCTTTTGATTCAATTCCATACTCAGATAGGACAACATAAGAAACTGACTCGGCCTCTGCTTCTCTTACCTCTTTTGAAATTTCATTCTTATTTAAATTTCTCTGGTGCAAAAACTCGTGGGCTAATTCGTGAATTAAAGTGGCAACTTTTTCCATTTCTTCGCTATCCCTTTCAACTTTTATAACTCCATTTGCAGAATATCCTTTTACTTGTCCACCTAAATATTCATAGTCAACTTTTATATTATTATCTTTTGCTATATCCTCTAATACAGGCAGTAATCCATTTACATCTTTGCCTTTTAGTTCACAAGGGTCTTCATGAAGTGGTTTTCCGTCTGTTTGTGTTACATCAAAAACATAGCCAACACCAAAGTTTTTGATTGCAGGACTATCCAAAAAATTATCTATTCCTTTATCCTGCATTTGCTTTGTCCTTGCTTCAAACTCTTCTTTGGTTTCAAATATAGGAAATAATATAGGTATACCTTTCTCTCCTTTCTTTACATATCTTCCCAGATCCTGCCATTTTTTAAAACCAGCCACTTCTGTTGCATTTGGTCTGCAACGAAAAATCATAAAACTATTGTAAAAAGAATAGCCCCTGAAATTTTTCATAAACTTCAGATAATTTAGTAAATCTGTCTTGTCTCTGCTTATCATCTCGCTTGCTAACTTCTCAATTTTTTCCTTTAACTCTGCAACTTTCATGGTTTTGCCTCCTTGTTAAATAAGACTTAAAACATCCAATGACTTTGCTGATACTCTTTATTACCTGCAATTATTTTTTCTGCTATTAACATATTCTTTCTGATATATTCTGGAAAACTATCTCTGTATTTTACTAGTTTGCCTTTATCTTCTGATATCCTAAGTATTTTATTGCCTTCAAAAACTGCATATAACTTTTTAACATTCTGATATGATTTCTGCTGGCTCATTTTTAATAACCTCCTTAAACAAAATCAACTTTTCCAACTTCACCATCTACTTCCTTCAAGTTAGTCATAAATGTCTGCATTCCTTTGTTTATCTTTAAGAAGTATTTAATTAGATTGATGTGTTTGTTAATTCCTTTGATTGTAAATTGGTTGATTTTCTTGCCTGAATAATTTTTAAGTTTTTCTGAATAAGAGATAAGTTCTAACCTTTTATTTTCAAATCCCTTATCCGGCTTTATCTCCTTTAATATTTTTTCCATTTGAATCACCTTCCTTTTCTTTTTCATTTAAAATTTCATATTGCTCTTCCAAATATTTACTAATTGCTTCATTAACTAATTGGGTCATCGGCTTGCCCAACTGCTTTTTTAGATTATACAACCGGGAAATTAATGCCTCTGAAATCCTTGGTGAATACATAATTATCACCTGCCTTGTTTAAAAATAAAGGGATGCAAAGTAGGAGTAAGGAAGGGCTCCGGTGGGAACTCTGCATCCCTTTTTAAGACCCAGGACTGTTAGAAATTTAAATTTCTAACCTTTGGTACCTGCCACAATTTCGAAGCAAATATTGCCTCGCTCATCCTGGCTGATCTTGGCGTGACTTACTTCAGGAAAGATCTCTGAAAGGTTGGATTGCACTTCTTCAGGTGTTGCTGAAGGGTCAACTTCTATTTCATAATCCAAATATTTTGCTACTCTGTTTTTTGTCGCTACTTGCTGCATCGCTATCACCTCCTCTTTTTTTGAATTTCAAACCACATAACAACTACCTATGAAACATAGCCACTAACTCTTTAGGCACTTCCAGACCAAATGCAAGACAAAGAAATCTTAGATAGGACAAAGCTTGCCTCCTACTGCCTGCTGCTTTTACAACTTCCTTTACTCTTGCCATGTCTTTCTGCATTTCAACAAGAGCATTCTGCAATTTCTCTTTTGTTACTTGCATACCACACCTCCTTTGGCTTTAAGCCTTTTAATTTTTTTGTGCAATTGAGATAAAAATATAAGAAAATTTATATAGCAAGAAAATATAGTTTTTCTGGAGGCAGAAATGAAAACAGCGTTAAACACAATAAATATTCCAAGACGATTTACTAAAGGTAAGGAATTAGTTATATTAACAAAGGATGAGTATAATCGTCTGGTTAAGCATAAAGAAGAAACTATTGAAGTACTTCGTATAATAGCTGAGGAAGAAAAAGCATACAGAGAAGGTAAAACTATATCTGCGTCCTCTTTGGAACAAGCATTAAAAACTTATGGCATACATTAGAATTAAGCAAATACACCTTGCACCTCGCTTTTTAAAAGTGATGAAGTGCTTTATTATGATATAGAAACACATGATATTTACAAATAGGTAACCAAAACTATCTTCCTTTATGTTTATCACTCAACATTTTCTTATTTATACTGTCATTTGCTCTGGTATCTCAGTACTTATCTGTTCAAGTAATGCAATACATTTATTCACAGATTCCTGTCCAAAAAGACTTATTTGTTGTGTTTTCCATTCTCCTGTGTCTTTATCCTTGTAGGATCTTCTTAAAGAGATACTGTAATATTCTCCATTTCTTCCGTTGTTTTTCCAAAGGCTAACACTTAATGAGCCATCTTTAAAAGATGCTATTGGCTTATTGCCATTACCATTTTGAGTATCCATTCTACTCACCTCCCCCTTGTTTTCAGATTTTATTTCTTGTGCTTCATTAATAGCATTTTCTAAATCTGTTTTAGTATCTTGCTTTTCGCAAATGCCATTTTCTTTTTCAAACCTCTCACAGAAATCAGCAATCTTTTGCAATGGGATAAAAATCGTCAGCTTATCTGCTGAACTTTGGCATTGCCTTTTAGCACTTTCAAACCAATGTTTAAAATTGCTTGAACCATTATAACTATCCTTTGTTATCTTCTTTGTAAGCCGGTCTGTTCTCGGAATATATTGCAAAGACCATAAGGCATATCGTAAATCATCATTACAAGAACCTGCCGGTGTACCAATTTTTTGATTTATGTTATACAAAGCATTCAATGTTTGCATCTCTTCATCAGAAAGTCCTATTTCTTTTAAAGCATCAAAATCAAGATTAGCACCTGGCAAATTCTTATCTTTCTCAAGGTAGATAACTTCCTGTTTTGTTAATTGCACAATAATCACCTCCCAATTTTGTCTTTTGCTTCTTTCACGGATTTAAAAATACCAACATATTTTGCTGTATTTATTCCTTTCCTCTTCGATATCCTAAATCCTGCCCACTTCAATCTATGTCCTTTTACTACAGGCTTAATAGCATACATGCCTAGCATCACCTGTCCATAAGGATTCATTACAATCTCATCGCTATCTATGAACATTTTCTTACTGAATCTTGTCCTTTTCTCAATCTGACTGCCATTACCATCGAATCCACCACCATAACTACAATCAGCACAGAAAAATCTTTCTCCAAAAGTTCTACAGTCAAACTCCCTTTCCATCTCTCCACCACATAAACCACACTTGATAAATTCTGATACTTTTGCCATTTTCATCATCTCCTTTCATCTATCCTTTCAACATAAAATTCATATCCAACGCCACGGCCTCCATCTTTAGGAAAAACTGAAATACTTTCACAAACCAGATTACCCAATGACTCTCCAGATACTAATGCCTTAATTCTGTTTTCCATCATTCCAAGTGCTTTCCAATGCTCCCATAATTTCTTTCCTGAAAAAAATGTATCCTTATCATCAAACCATCTTGAAACCTTTTCTGCTGAATCAAGAACTTTTTTTACCAATAACTCCTTCTCCCAAGTGTAAATAGTATCTTTAATTATCACTTCCTTTACAACCTTGCCATTTGCTGTATTTAATATACCTATTTTGAAAATTCTGTTCATATTAATCACCTCACAATCTCACTATGAACTTTTGAAATAACATACATGCCACAATACCAAAATTCACTTCTTCCACCATGCTTTAAATCACATATCCCATAACCACCATCATTCACTGAAAAAATATTTCCTTTTCTAAATGTAAAACCAATATCTTGCCAGTCTTTGGTTATCCTTACTTCTAGATATTTTGTACTCATCTTGCATCATCTCCTTTATAAAAGTCCATTGTTATGAAAAGAATAATATTTCTTATCTTTTCCAATAATAATATTATCAAGCAATCTAATATCCATTAGATTAAGTGCCTTTTTTATTTTTGTAGTTATATCTTTATCATCTTTACTTGGCTCTATATTACCCGAGGGATGATTATGAATTGTTATTATAGCCGAAGCACCTACAAGTAAAGCTATCCTTATAATTTCTCTTGGAGAAACCTGGCAAGAATTCAATGTTCCAACAAAATTAACTGCATAGCAAAGAACATTATTCTGTCCATTCAGATAAAGGGTTATAAACTTCTCCTGCATTTCACTTTCAAGGTCTTTGAATATCTCAACTACTGTTTCTGGTGTTATTACTTTCTGCCCATTTAATATTTTTAAATTGCTTGGGACTTCTTTCTTAACATATTTAACTGATACTTCTGCTATTCTCATTGTATGCATAAATGCCTCCCAAAAAAAGAATAAGGCAGAACACTTAAGGTATCCTGCCTTGATTCCTAACTGACTTAATATATTCCTTATTACAAAAATCCCTTATCTCAAAAACATCTTTTATCACTCCTTAACTGGCTCTCTTTCTATTATCAATCCAACAATCCCTTCTTCAGTAGCAAAAGATTCGGTAATAAAACTTCGCCATCCTTTATTCTGCACTAAGTCCTCAATGCTATCCCTTCTCCAATCCATTAGCTGCTTGTAGATATCTGAAATAAACAAAGGTCTCAAACTCATAATCTTATCCGTTGCCTGTTTTACAAGTGCTAATACTTCTTGTTGGTTATTGGTTCCCTTAACATAGTATTTCGCGCCTGTCTCTATATTTCTTACTGTAACTTTAATTTTTGTTTCTGTAACTTCTTTAATTTTTTCTGAATTATCTGAAATATTTACATCCCTGTCAAACAAATCAACATAGTGATTCACTTTTTCAGCCTCCTTCCATAAATCTGCTTAAATTAATTCAGAAATAGCCATTGCCACCACCTCCTTGTAAATCAAAGATTAAAAAAACTACAATAAAAATTTTTCCAATACCTTTTGGTAAATTTTAACAACAAAACTCATTTTATATCACCTTTTATTTTATCTACTAAATTCCAGTATGCTGTCCATATCTCTATATGCTGAGAGTGATATGGCGGATAATAAAGTTTTAAAAGTTTTTTCAATTTTTTCAATACTTTTACCATTTTTCATCGCTCCATTTTTATTTTATTTAATTATTATTGGGTTACTATTTATTAAATAAGTAGATAAAGGTTTCTTTCTCTTTTGTAAAAAATATTTTAAGACCGATCCAAAGAAATCTCCACTTCACCGACATCTGTCATAAAGCACTCTGCCACAATATCCTCTTTTCCCCCTTTCAAAAGATTCTCTATTGAATATTCTTGCCAAAAAAGAAGGCTTTCATAGGCATCATTGCTGTAACGCAGGCCTAAATCTGTTATTACTTTTGCTCCCTGCCTTAACAGATTATGAACCTCATCTGTTTCATCTGTTTCTGCCTCATAATATCTCTCGCTTGTTTCAAGATTCCTGACAACCACTTTAAATATTGTTCTTGTTTTTTGTAGAGTTTGCATTTTTACCACCTCCTCAAACGTTTCCGAATCTTTCATTTAATCTTTTCTCAACTTCATCTGCAATTGTTTCTATATCATCTTCATCTAACGGCTCATCACATAATTCACTGCATCCATCAACAAACTCTTCTATTGTTTCCTCAAACATTCCAAGAAAATCTGTAAATTGCTTTTTTAACATTAAGCATCTCCTGAATTTAACATTCTTCTTGCTATCTTCACTATGCCTCTTATTGTTTCGGCACTTCGCTTGCAATATTCCTCGCCATACCTCTTTATAAAATCGCTATCTTTCTCTTGCCTATCTGCCCATCTTTCATTGTAACTTTCATCTCGTGATAGTCCTTCTGTAGTCAAAAGATGCCTTGCAAACATTAGAAGATTATTACAATAGGTTTCCCTGAAGCCAAACAAATCATAATGGGCTATAAAACCCATCTTTAGTGTTATAAATTGATATGCTTCGTCAGTTAGGTAATCAATATTACTATGCTTGAATACATTTCTGACACTTTTTAGTATCCTTTTAACCTTTGCCTTAGGAAATGCCCATTCATTCTTCGGCTTTCTAATTGGTATTTCTTTCCATTCTTCTTCGTTCAACAGGAATTCATCAAACCTGTCCAACGACTTCAATCCAACAATTTCTCCTTCAATCTTTTTCAACCTTCTGTTTATCCTCTCCAGCAATACCTGCGGATGACATCTATCTTTCCAATGCCTTTCAAACTCCTCTACAATTACATTCTGCAAATATAGCGGCAATGGCGGAAACCAATTACAACTCAAATGCGCTCTCAAGCCCTGTTCTCTGCCTAAAAATTCTTTTGCTTCCATCATAAATACTCTACCCATTTTCCTCACCTCCCCTTTTAAAATATTTTAAAAATATTGAGAAATTTCACATAAGACTCTTTCTTCCCTTGAAAAAGAATTCATCTTTAGAACATAGTAATAACTAATAGAAATCTTTACTTTGCTTTTAAACTCATTTGCAAGACGGTAAGAACCTCTTGCGATGACCCACTGAAATGTATTTATAAGTCCAAATAAGAATTTGGAACTTTTATTGTGGGATTAAACCTTAAAAAATCTATATCTTTGAAGTTTATAAATCTTTCTATTTTTAAAAAATTCAGCACTCTCCATAGAACATCTTGACTTGACATTAATTAATGCAGGGATAGACTTATTCGGCTCAACGATTTATTAAATATAACCAATTTCTCCTTGTATTTTGGCAAAGTCGGCCTTGATTTGATTCACCCGGCAGACAAAAGGATGGGTCGCTGGCAATTTCTTGCTATACAGTTCCCATCTCAGCAAATGCAAATACAACTTCCCAATTACCTGATGTATTCGCTGATTGGACTCCTGACTGATTACAAAGCCCAACATGCCCCGATTTCTGGCTGGTCCTGTGTCAAATGAGGCAAAAGCAACCTCTCGCTTAAGTGCCTCAAAAGTCGCCTCTATTAACTCTAATATTTCTGCTACCTCTGAAGTCTTAACCATAAGAAATATAAACAGGTGGCTTTTAAATAGTTTTCCCTTCAATAGCCGTTGCCATTATTGTCACTATAGTCCTTGCTCTTCTTATAATAGCCATTTCCATTTCTGCTACCAAGTACCCAATAAAGATCCCGCACTTCGGTTATAAGGTGAGATAGTTTAAGCGATATATCACTGGTATGGTTTAGCAATTTCTTGCCTTCTATGATTTTCCTTTCTATATTCTTGACGTTTTTGGAAATATCTTTAATAAAGTGGTTTATTTTTTCTTCCGGGTCTTTTTTTAAGTCTTTATATTCAATTACCATTTTGTAATTACGACAGTGTGCTCCCCTTTAAATATTTTGTTGTGATGAAGTATAATGATTAAGGCATAAAGTTTAAATAGAAGCGATTACTACTTAAAGTATGTTTGAGTGGGTGAAAAGAATCTTTACTGGACAGACTAAAACAAAAAAAGAAAGACAACCTCCAAGACTTGCAAAAAGTAAAGATGTTGCTTTAAGAGAGGCGTTTAAGAAAATCAAACTTGAAAGGCAGAAACTCGATGCAAGAATAAACAAAGCTTTTAGCAGAATTAATCTTCTTACAATAGAGCAAGACAAGAAAATAGACAATATAATTTCTGAGATAACAAAGATAAAAGAACGTCTAAGATTAAACGAACCCAAAATTATTATAAAACCCCGATTAATCGATGAAAGCGGTCGATTAAACGATGAACCCCGATTAATCGCACAGGTCAGTAAAACCACAAATAATGGCAGTAAGACCGTAATAAACATAGATTCATTAACATTGCAGGAAAAAAAGATACTGGCAACACTAATGGAAAACAAATCTATGCCTCTTTCATATCAGGACATCGCTGCTCTGATTAACAAATCACCGATAACAATCAAGGCACAGCTCAATAAGTTGAAAACAAAAACCAATTTTATTGAAGAATACAAGGATTCCGAGGGCAGGAAAAGGCACAAAATAAAAGATGGCTTTAAAATAGAAAGTTTTGCAGGCAGCGATTAATCGACCTTAATCGATTAAAGCAATCGACTAATCGTTTAATCGGGATTAATCGGCTTCTTAAAGGTTCGTTTAGTTTAGATTTAGAATTAGTAGGCGTGATAATAAAAACTTATGTCTGTTTTAGGTAATGTTGACCTGCTGAGAAAAAATAAATTTAAATATGAGCTTTTAAATTTTTCCATACTGTAATATATATATCAGAGTATACAAATATATTCTTTTAAACATAATAAATCATAAATACTATAATTAAATCTTTGACTGAAGCTTTTGCATTTATTGAATGTATACTTAATACTAAATGCACTCTTTAGAAATGTGCTATCATACCAAAAAATATATA
>Ga0207433_10006879_pt1 | contig 19393 bp, 22 predicted proteins | sample YelNatPaOPGAMG01_FD_187559 | JGI IMG/M metagenome (GOLD analysis project Ga0207433, IMG submission 187559) | Hot spring thermophilic microbial communities from Obsidian Pool, Yellowstone National Park, USA - OP-RAMG-01 (SPAdes) (version 3) | ecosystem: Environmental > Aquatic > Thermal springs... | reverse complement strand
GCGACTGCGGGAGCTGCTCACCTCCAACCTGTGCCGCTGCACCGGCTACGAGGCGATCCGGCATGCCGTCGTGCGGGCCGCCCGCGCGGGCGGCGCGCTCCCCTGAGCCGATGGACGCCCGGCCGGTGCCGGTCAGCCCTTGGCGAGGGTGAACTGCGCGACGTCCGTGTACCCCTTGCGGAACAGGTCGGCGCAACCGGTCAGGTACTTCATGTACCGGTCGTAGACCTCCTGGGACTGGATCGCGATGGCCTCGTCGCGGTGCGACTTGAGCGCGCCCGCCCACGTGTCCAGGGTGCGGGCGTAGTGCAGACGCAGCTGTTGGACCCGCTTGACGGCGAAGCCGGCGGCCTGCGCGTGGTCCACGACGGCCTTGGCGTTGGGCAGGTCCCCGCCCGGGAAGATCTCGTCCCTGATGAACTTCATGAACCGGATCATGGTCATGGTGATGGGCAGTCCGCGCTCGGCGAACTCCTCGTCGCTGGGCTGGATGATGGTGTGCAGCAACATCACGCCGTCGGCGGGCAGCGCCTCGTAAGCCATCGTGAAGAAGTCGGTGTAGCGATCGCGACCGAAGTGCTCGAAGGCCCCGATGGACACGATCCGGTCCACTTTCTCGGCGAACTGCTCCCAGCCCTGCAAGAGCACCCGCTTGCCGCGCGTGGAGGGATGCTGGTCGAGGCGCCGTTGCACGTGCGTCTGCTGATTGCGGCTCAGCGTCAGGCCGATCACGTTGACGTCGTAGCGCTCGAGCGCGCGGATGATCGTGGTGCCCCAGCCGCAGCCCACGTCGAGCAGCGTCATGCCCGGCTCCAGGCCCAGCTTGCCCAGCGACAGGTCGATCTTGGCGAGCTGCGCCTCTTCCAGAGTCATGTCGTCGCGCTCGAAGTAGGCGCAGCTGTAGGTCTGGGTCGGATCCAGGAACAACTGGTAGAACTCGTCGGAGAGGTCGTAATGGGCCTGTACGTCCGCGAAATGCGGTTCCAAGCCGGCGGTCTCGCTGCGTTCTTCGGGCAAGTCACAACCTCGGGTTTCGTATCGGGTGCGACGGCGTGCGGCCCAGGCCGACAGACACGACGCAGTGTCATTGTAACCGGCCGGTTCGCCCGGAGCCCCGGCCACGCGACGGGGGCGGCCGCATATGACACCGGTCTCTCATACGAAACAGTTGCGCTCGAGGTTTTCTTGTCGGCGCGCAATGGGAACGCCTGTCAGCGACCCATACTGATATCCCTAATCCAGGAGCAGACTTCCTCATGCCCGAAGCGATCCAGCTCGAACCGGTCACCCACGTCGCCGTCAATGTCGCCTGGGTGGCCGGCGCCGTCGCGGTCGCCTACGGCGCCGGGATGGCGCTGTCGTGGCTGTTGCAGCGCATCGAGGGCCGCAGCGTCGTCGTCGACGACTTCGAGGAGCTGACGCGGGGTCCGGTCCGGGCGACCCTGATGGTGATCGCGGCCAAAACCGCCGTGCACCACACCTCGGATCCGTCCTCGGTGTGGCGCGACGGGGTCGACCACCTGCTGATCATCGCCCTGATGGCGACCAACACCTGGCTGTTCGCCAGCCTGATCCTGGTCGCCGAGCGACGCGCGATCGCCCGCTTCGCCGGCGGCGGCGAGGCGATGACCGACGCCGACCGGCACCGGCGCAGGGTCCGGACCCAGATCACCGTGCTGCGACGGCTGGTTGTCGCCCTCGTCGTGGTGTTCGGCCTGGCGTCGGTGCTGATGACCTTCCCGGCCTTCAGCAACATCGGCAAGACGCTGTTCGCCTCGGCCGGCGTGTTGTCCGTGGTGGCCGGCCTGGCCGCACAGACGTCGCTGGGGGCGGCGTTCGCCGGGATCCAGATCTCCTTCTCCGATGCCATCCGCGTGGGTGACGTCGTGGTGGTCGAAGGCGAGTGGGGCCGCATCGAGGAGATCACGCTGACCTACGTCGTGGTGCACATCTGGGACGAGCGGCGCCTCGTGCTGCCGTGCACCTACTTCATCAAGACGCCGTTCCAGAACTGGACCCGCAACGCCACCGCGCTGCTGGGCACCGTCGCGCTCGACGTCGATTTCACCGTGCCGCTGGACGCGATGCGCGCCGAGTTGGACCGGCTGCTCAAATCCAACAAGCTCTGGGACGGACGCGCGAACGTGCTGCAGGTCACCGATGCCGTCGGTGGCCATGTGCGGGTACAGATCCTGGTCAGTGCCCCCAACGCCGGTTCCCTGTCCGACCTGCGCTGCGACGTGCGCGAAGGCATCGTCACGTGGCTGCAGCGCGCCCAGCCGGGAGCGCTGCTGCGCCACCGCCTCGAGCATGCGGCCACCGCGGACGACGACACCGTCCGCCCCCACGTCGGAGCCGGGGAGCCGCGCGCGGACGCCGGCCTGTTCAGCGGCAGTCCCGGGGCCGAGGAACGCGGCCGCGCCTTCGACGGACCGGACGGCGACGACGCCGACGACGGGGAGACGGCCGACGGCCGGGAGTTCGCGCCCGCCCGCTCGCGCGGCGAGTGAGGCCGCGGCCCGCCGCGGTTGGCAGCTGACCGTTGCGGGTATGCCCCGCCCGACCCGGCTACGGGGTGCGGACTTCTGTGGGGTAAGAGCGATGGTCGGCTGGTTGGACGGGCTGCAGCGGCGGAACCGGGCCGTCGGGCTGATCGTCGCCGTCATCTACAAATACGCCGACGACCAGGGCGGGTACCTGGCCGCGCTGATCGCCTACTACGGGTTCGTCTCGCTGTTCCCGCTGCTGCTGCTGCTGACCACCGGCCTGGGCGTGGTGCTGGCCGGGCGGCCCGACCTGCAGGACCAGATCCTGCACAGCACGCTGAGCCAGTTCCCGGTGATCGGCAGCCAGTTGCACCAACCCCAGGGCCTCAGCGGCGGCGTTGCCGCCGTGGTCATCGGAATCCTGGGCGCCCTCTACGGCGGTCTGGGCGTCGGCCAGGCGGTTCAGAACGCGATGGACTCGATCTGGGCCGTCCCGAGGGACCGACGCCCCAACCCGATCCGCTCGCGGCTGCGCAGCCTGCTGTTGCTGTTGGTGCTCGGCTCGGCGGCCATCGCCGCGACCCTGTTGTCCGCGGTCGGCCAGGTGACCGGGTCCCTGGGGGTGTTCGGCAAGATCGTCGCCGGGGTGGCGGCGGTGGCGATCAACGCGTTCATCTGCCTGGTGGCCTACCGGGTGACGACCGCGCGCGACCTCACCTACCGCCAGGTCCTGCCCGGAGCGCTGGCGGCCGCGTTCGTCTGGCAGGTGCTGCAGTCGTTTGGGGCCGGCTTCGTCGGACATACCGTGAAGAAGGCCAGTGCGATCAACAGCGTCTTCGCCCTGGTGCTGGGCTTGCTGGGCTTCCTGCTTCTGGTGTCGGTGACGTTGGTGCTCTGCGCCGAGATCAACGTCGTCCTGGTGGAGCGATTGCATCCGCGGGCTCTGCTGAGCCCGTTCACCGACGGTGCGGACCTGACCACCGCCGACCGCAGGGTCTACGCCAAAAAAGTGCGGGCCGAACGGATCAAAGGCTCTCAGCGCATCAGTGTCAGGTTCCCAGACCTCGACGACAAGCCCACCCGAGTGCGCTGACGGCAGCCGGTCCGCCGAAACCGTCTGCGGCAGAACGCCTTCGGCGAGCCGGTATCCGAACGCGACTAGCATGCGCTGCAGACCCGGTGCGATCATCGTCGCGATGCACGAGTTACTGGCCGCGACCCCGAGCCGGCTCAAGTTCGTCTCGCCCCACGACGTGCGGTCAACGACGTGGTGCTGGCGATGTCGTCCGGCGCGCTGCGCGCTTATCTCCTCGATGCGGAGGCCCTGCCGAGCATCCCGCTCACCGCGATGGTGCCGGTCAATCTGCGCAAGGAGGACACCAAGGAGGTGTTCGGTCAGCTGCCCCGGGTGCAACAGCTGGCACTGTCGGCCTTCAACATCGGCGGGCTCGTCCTCGGGCGGCTCCCCGGATATCTCTCGAATGCCGCGCCGCCGTTCACCATCGTCATCTCCAACGTCTCGGCCGGCCGCTCCGGGCCGCTGCACTGGCGCGGTGCGCGCCTGGACGGCAACTATCCGCTGTCGATCGCCCTCGACGGTCAGGCGATGAACATCACCGTGACCAACAACGCGAACAACCTCGACTTCGGCCTGGTCGGCTGCCGCAGCAGCGTCCCGCACCTACAGCGGCTGCTGGGCCACCTGGAGACGGCGCTGAAGGATCTGGAACGCGCCGTCGGCGCGTAGGACGCGCGCGAAAACCGGTCAGGGCGCCCGCACGGCCGAACGGGACACGCCGCCCGACGGCGCCGCGCGGGTGGGCCCGGTGGGCTGCCGTGGGGAACGTCCATCCAGGTACGTGACGTACCCAACTCTGGCCGGGGCGCTAACCTTGCAGGTCTCGGTTCGGCCACAGCTGGGTACAGCTTCAAGGTCCGGCCGCCGCACCACCAGACACCGAAGGTTGCCATGGAGTTCCGCGTTTTCGTCGAGCCGCAGCAGGGTGCCCGATACTCCGACCAGCTCGCCGTCGCCCGCGCCGCCGAACAACTCGGCTTCGCGGCGTTCTTTCGCTCCGACCACTACGTGGCGATGAGCGGCGACGGCCTGCCCGGGCCGACCGATTCCTGGGTAACGCTCGGCGGCATCGCGCGTGAGACGTCGCGCATCCGACTGGGCACTCTGGTGAGTTCCGCAACGTTCCGCTACCCGGGTCCGCTGGCCATCGCGGTGGCCCAGGTCGACGAGATGAGCGGCGGGCGCGTCGAACTGGGCCTGGGCAGCGGCTGGTTCGAGAAGGAGCACCACGCCTACGGGATCCCGTTCCCGCCGCTGCGGGAGCGCTTCGACCGGCTCGCCGAACAGCTGGCGATCATCACCGGGTTGTGGACGACGGAACCGGGCGCGACGTTCGACTACCCCGGCGACTACTACCCGATCGCCGGGTCACCCGCGCTGCCCAAGCCGGTCCAGCGTCCGCACCCACCGATCGTGATCGGCGGCCTCGGCGCCAACCGCACCCCGCAACTGGCCGCGCAGTATGCGGCCGAGTTCAACGTGCCGTTCCAGCCGCTGGACGCCGTGCGAACGCAGTACCGGCGGGTGTCCGAGGCGGTCGCCGCGGCGGGCCGGCCGGCCGACTCGATCGTCTACTCGAGCGCGTTCGTGCTCTGCGCGGGCCGCGACGACGCCGAGGTCGCGCGGCGCGCCGCCGCGATCGGCCGCGACGTCGACGAGTTGCGCTCCAACAGCCCGCTGGTCGGCACGCCCGGCGAGATCGTCGAGAAGCTGGGGGCGTGGCACGGCCTCGGCATGCAGCGCGTCTACACCCAGCTGCTCGACCTGTCCGACCTGGAGCACCTGGAGTTGCTGGCGGGCGAGGTCATCCCCCGGCTGCGCTGACGTCGGGCCGCCCGCCGCCGTTCGCCCTCACGCGTCGCCCGTCGCCTCGGCGCGCTCCTCCTGCAGCCGGTCCTTGCTGCGCAGCAGCCGCAGCAGCGTCACGAAGCCCAGCCCGCCCACGACGTTGGCGACCACGGTGTAGCTGAACCAGCGCAGCCAGTCGAGGTAGCCGAACGGCGCCTGCTCGGTGTCGAGCGCGCCGAAGATCAGCAGGGAGTCCAGGATCGAGTGGAACAGCTGCAGCCCGGCGAGCAGGAACGCCCCGGCGACGGCCGCGGCTATCCGCCCGGGGACCGAGTCGGTGCCATGCTGCATCCGGGTCATCAGCGTGATCGTCATGCCGCCGAGCAGCGCCAGCGACAGGGTCTGCGCCGAGGCCGGCGCGGTGGCGAAGTGGGCGGCCGATTCGATGGTCTGCGCGCGGAGCTGGGGGAAGCCCGTCATGATCAGCCACATGATGACCCAGCCGCCGACGAGGTTGGCCAACAGCGTGCCGCCCCAGAGTCTGGCCAGCTGCTGCGGGCTGGCGCGCTTGGCGGCCACGGTGACCACGGGGATGATGAAGCCCTCGGTGAACAGTTCGCTGCGGCCCAGCAGCAGGGCCAAAAAGCCGATCGAGAACGCCAGACCCGCCACCAGCGGGCGGTGGGTGACGTTGAGCACCGAGAGGTAGGCGAGGATGCCCAGCGCCACCTCGGTGCCGCCGAAGAACCCGGTGACCAGAACCCCGCGCCAGGTGCGGTGCAGGCGTTGGGTGCCCTCGCTCAGCATCCTGGTGAAGGCGTCCTCGAGTTCGTCCTCGATCGGGCTGTCGTGTTCACCGAGCTGGCGTTGGGTCGGCTCAGGCATGGCGGAGTTCCTCCCGGGTAGACCACGGCGAACCGCTCCTGTACCCGTTATGTGCTGGTGGGACCACATGCCCGCGCTGTGAGGCGTCCGACAGGGGCGCGGCGGGTGGGTCCGCGTCGCCGATGGCGCGGTCGGCGGCGATGCCGGCTCGACGGCCTCGTAGCCTGGCTCACCACATCCGTCCACGAACCGAGGAGCACCGAGTGAACACGGCCCACTTCGACTTCGGCGGCTCCCGCGTCCTGGTCACCGGCGGCACCTCCGGGATCGGCAACGGCATCGCCGCCGCGTTCGCCGGCGCCGGCGCCGCGGTGACGATCACCGGTACCCGCTCGTCGGCGGCCGACTACGACGACGACCTCGGCGCGTTCAGCTACCGGCAGTGCCAGATGCGGGATCCGGAAGCCATTGACGCCCTGGCGGATTCGCTCGGCGCCCTCGACATCCTGGTGAACAATGCCGGCGGCCCCTACCCGGCCGGCGACGAGTACGACCCCGACGGCTACACCGCCTCGGTCACCCAGAACATGTTCGGGCCGATGCGGCTGACCATGCAATGCCACGAGCGGCTCAAGGCCAGCGGCGCCGCCGGCGGCGCCAGCGTGGTCAACATCGTGTCGATGTCGGCGTTCCGCTCGGCGGTCTTCGTCCCCGGCTACGCCTCGTCGAAGATGGGCCTGCTCGCCCTGACCATGAACCTGGCCCGCCACTGGGCCGGCGACGGCATCCGCGTCAACGCCGTCGCCCCCGGCATCATCGACACCCCCATGACCCAACCGATGATGAGGGTCCCCGAGATCGTGGACGTCGAGATCGGCTTCCACACCCCACTGGGCAGGCCCGGCACGCCGCAGGACTGCGCCGGCGCGGTGCTGTTCTTGTGCTCGGCCGCCGCGTCCTTCATCACCGGCACCAGCATCGCCGTCGACGGCGGCTACCTGACCGTCTGACGCAAAGCGCCCGGGAACACCGCGGTCGCACGCGAACTCGACGACGTCACCGCCGCCGCCCGCGGAATAACCGGGTGCGGCCAGTCGTTGTCCGACGCGACGGTGCCGAGCTTCCCCCGGGTACCACACCAGAACCGTCGCTGCGAGCGACCACTTGCCGAGAGGCGAGGAGCCGGCACCGTCGCCCCGCCACCCGGCGGGGCAGCAGTAGCCGACGTCACCAAGCACGCACCGTTTGTCAGCACTATTCTTCGGCAATCCCCCTTTATTGGCGACGATGCCCACCATCCCCGGCCGGCCTCCGATTGCCTGTAGAAGACACGGAAAGAGACCCGAGTGAACACCGCACCGCCGCCACGCGACTCAGCATCCCGACTCACCGGCCCCGGCAAGACCTTGTTCGCGTGGGCATCCGCGCTGGTGCTGGCCGCCGCGGGCATGGTGGCGACGCCGGCGGTCAGCGCGGCCGCCGACGGCGAGCCCTGCCCCGATGTGCAGGTCGTCTTCGCCCGCGGAACGCTGGAACCCCCGGGCCCAGGGGCCACCGGACAGGCCTTCACCGACGCACTCACCGAGCGCCTGCCCGGCACCTCCATCGATGTGTACCCGGTCGACTACCCGGCATCGCTCGACTTCAACGCCGCGGCCGACGGCGTCGTCGATGCCAGCCACAAGGTCCTCGACACGGCCGCGGGTTGCCCCAACACCAAAATCGTGGTGGGTGGCTACTCGCAGGGCGCGGCGATCGCGGCCTACCTGACCGCCGACAGCATCCCGCCGGGGTACCCACTGCCACCCGGAATCAGCGGCCCGATGCCGCCGAGCACCGCGCGGCACGTGTCGGCGGTGGCGTTGTTCGCCAAACCGTCCAACCGCTTCCTCAACATCGTCGATAACAGCGCGCCGCCCATCTCCATCGGGCACCTCTACGCCGGGAAGACCATCGAGCTGTGCGCCACCGACGACCCGGTGTGCTCCTCGACGGGATTCAACCGTGCCGCCCACAGCTCCTACCGGTTCAACGGCATGACCGACCAGGCGGCCGACTTCGCGGCAGCGGCGGTTCACGGCAACCGCTGAGCCGACCGGAGTCGGCGGCGGCCGCGTTGCCCAATATATCAACGAGGTTTACATAGATCAGGCTGGTTGATATAAAGGGGGCATGTCGCAACCAACACGTGAGATGTTCGAATCCGCCTACCGGCGCGAGGCCCCGGAGATGGGCGAGGGCAACCGGCCGCCGTGGAGCATCGGCGAACCGCAGCCCGAGATCGCGGCCCTCGCCGACGCCGGGAAATTCCACGGCGACGTGCTCGACGCCGGCTGCGGCGAGGCGGCGCTGTCGCTGTACCTGGCCGAGCGCCGGTTCACCACGGTGGGCCTGGACCAGTCGCCCACCGCCATCGCCCTGGCCCGCGAGGACGCCGCCCGGCGCGGGCTGAGCAACGCCACGTTCGAGGTCGCCGACATCAGTTGTTTCCGGGGCTATGACGGTCGGTTCGGCACCATCGTGGACTCCACGCTGTTCCACTCGATGCCGGTCGGGCTGCGCGCGGGCTACCAGCGCTCGATCGTGCGCGCGGCGGCGCCCGGCGCGTCCTACTTCGTGCTGGCCTTCGACCGCGGGGGCATGCCGGCCGGCGGTCCGGCCAACCCGGTCACCGAAGCCGAACTGCGCGAGGCGGTTTCGCCGTACTGGGTGGTCGACGAGATCCGGCCGGCGCGCATCCACGCCAACGTGCCCGACAGCTTCCTGCAGGGCCACGAGTCGTTCGCCGGTGCCGACATCCGCGACGAGGGCAACGGCCGCAAGTCGATGCGGGCGTGGCTGCTGTCGGCGCACCTCGGATAGTCCCGGAGTCATGCCGGTTCCGGGGAAGTAATGGCGGCGCGGCATGGTTGAACCTCGGGTGCGCATCGGAGTGGTATTCCCCCAGACGGAACTCGGCGGCGAGCCTTCGGTCGTGCGCGTCTACGGTCAGCGCGTCGAAGAGCTCGGGTTCACCCACATCCTGGCCTACGACCACGTGGTGGGCGCCGACCCGCGGGTGCACCGGGACTGGCAGGGCCCCTACGACATCGACTCGACGTTTCACGAGCCGTTCGTCATGTTCGGCTACCTGGCCGCGGTGACCTCGCTGGAACTGGTGACCGGCATCATCATCCTGCCGCAGCGGCAGTCGGTGCTGGTCGCCAAGCAGGCCGCCGAAGTCGATCTGCTGACCGAGGGGCGCTTCCGGCTGGGAGTGGGTCTGGGCTGGAACGCCGTCGAGTACGAGGCCCTCGGCGAGAATTTCCGCGACCGCGGCAGGCGCTCGGAGGAGCAGGTCGAGCTCATGCGCCGGCTGTGGACCGAACGCTCGGTCACGTTCTCGGGGAAGTACCACACCGTGACCGCGGCGGGGTTGGCCCCGCTGCCCACCCAACGACCGATCCCGGTGTGGTTCGGCGCGGCCTCCGACCGCGCCTACGAACGCGCCGGACGCCTCGGCGACGGCTGGTTCCCGATGATGGAGCCCGGCCCCAAGCTCGACCACGCACGCGAGCAGGTCAACGCCGCGGCGGCGGCCGCGGGCCGCGACGTCGAGCGCCTCGGCATGGAGGGCCGGGTCAGTTGGTCCGGCGACCCGGACAAGGTCGCCACCGACCTCGAGGCCTGGAAGGCCGCCGGTGCCACCCACGTCTCGGTGAACACCATGAACGCCGGCCTGGCGACCGTCGACGAGCACCTCGCGGTCCTCGAACGCGTCGCCGCCGACCTGCAGTAGCGGCTGCGGCGGCGCCGCGCCCCGCTCACCGGTATCCTTAAATCAACTAAGTAGTTGACCGACCGCGGAGAGGGGTTCGTCGTATGAGCCGCACGGAGAATGACACCTGGGATCTCGCGTCCAGCGTCGGCGCCACCGCCACGGCGGTCGCCGCGTCGCGCGCGACCGCGTCCCAGGGTCCGGACGCACTGTTGAACGACCCGTGGGCGGACCCGCTGGTCCGCGCGGTCGGCATCGACACGTTCATCAAGCTCCTCGACGGCGAGTTGCAGCGCGCCGACGATCCCCTGCTCAACCGCCAGGCCATGAACGAGCAGATCACCGTGCGCACCCGATTCTTCGACGACTTCTTCATCCAGGCGACCGGCTCCGGGATCGGGCAGGCGGTGATCCTGGCGTCCGGGCTCGACACCCGGGCCTACCGGCTGCCGTGGCCGGCCGGCACGGTGGTCTACGAGATCGACCAGCCCCAGGTCATCGAATTCAAGACGCGGACGCTGGCCGGGTTGGGCGCCGAGCCCGCCGCGCGGCGGCGCACCGTCGCGATCGACCTGCGCGACGACTGGCCGGCGGCGCTGCGAGCGGCCGGCTTCGACGCCGGGCGGCCCACGGCGTGGAGCGCCGAAGGCCTACTGGTGTACCTGCCGCCCGAGGCGCAGGACCGGCTGTTCGACAACATCGCGGCGCTGTCGGCGCCGGGCAGCCGGATCGCCACCGAGCACATGGACCTGCGCAACATCCCGTCGGACTGGGCGCAGAAGCTCACCGAGCGGTCCCGGCGTCTGGGCTCCACCATCAACCTGGCCGAGTTGTTCTACACCGGCGACCGGAACAGCGCCGCCGAATACCTCGGCGCCCGCGGCTGGCGGATCGACATCCAGACGACCGAGCGGGCCTATGCCGAGCACGGCTTCCAGCTGCCGGACGACGACCTGGCCTCGTTCGGCGACGCGTCCGGTTACCTGACGGCCACCCTGGCCTAGCGTCTCCCGGCGGCTTGCGGGTGGCAATACGCTGTTGTTGGCTATGCGCGTCGATCCGGGACCACTGACGTGGGGCGCCGCGATTCACACCTGGCATCTGGATGTGGTGTCCGGGGGGCTGATCGCGGTGCTGGCCGGCGCGTACGCGTGGTGCTACCGGCGCGGCGGTGACGCCGAGCGCCCGGCCGGACGCGCGCAGGCGGTCTGCTTCGGCGCGGGGGTCGCGCTGTGGCTGCTGGCCACCGTGAGCGCGATCGGCGCGTACGCCTACCTGCTGTTCTGGGTGCGCGCCCTGCAGGTTCTGCTGCTGCTCTACGTCGTGCCGTTGTTCATCGCCCTGGCCAGGCCGGTCGCCGTGGTGCGCGGCGCGCTGGGGCGGACCGGGCGGGCGCGCGCCGACCGATTACTGGCCTCCCCGTTCGCCCGGGTGCTCGCCCACCCGGCGACCACATCGCTGGCGATGCTGGGCACGCCGTGGCTGCTCTACCTGACCCCCTGGTACAGCTCGGCCCTGGTGACCGAATGGGTCGGAGCGCCGACGCGGATCCTGTTGGTGGCGCTGGGCTTCGGATACTTCTACGCCCGGCTGCAAGCGGACCCGGTCCCCCGCCGGTACTCGCAGCTGATCTCGCTGCTGATCACCATCGGCGAAGCGCTCGGCGACGGCGTGCTCGGGTTGGTCATCTGGCAGGGCCCGCTGATCGGTGCGTCCTATTACGCGGGGCTGCACCGTTCCTGGGGCCCCGACCAGCGGCTGGATCAGACGATCGGTGCCGGCGTCCTGTGGATCCTCGGCGACGTGGTCGGGTTGCCGTTCGTGCTGCTGCTGATGCGCGCGCTGTCGCGCGACGAGAAGGAACACGCGGTTCGGGTCGACGCCGAGTTGGACGCGACCGACGCCGCCGACGGGCAGGCCGCCGCCCCGTCCGGGTTGTGGTGGGAGAACGAGCCACAACTGCGCGAGCGATTCGGCCGGGGCTGAGCGCATCGACAACCATTGCCGCAGAACGGGACCCCGTTGCAGGGCAAGGTCGCCATCGTCACGGGAACGGCGACGTGCCACGGAGGGCGCCACGGCACCGGGCGGAATAGCCTATTTCCAGGGCCTATTTCCAGGCGAACACCGGTTGCTCGAGCCCGTCGACCGGGTCGTGCCGCCCCTCCAGGCCCAGCCACCGCAGTTGCAGCAGCACCGCACCCGTGGGCGCGTGAATGAGGTCGTTGCCCAGCGGGATCTGCACGACGGGGCGCGGACTTTCCGGGATGGAGACGAACCGCGGCGAGTCGTCGCGTTGCAGTTGGTGCAGCCCCACCCGGTAGACCGCGACCACCTCGTCGGGCGCCGGTCGCGGATCGAGCGGGCCGCCACCCCAGATCACCACCGGGGTGATGACGTACCCCGACCGCGTCGGGTAGTCGTCGAGCAGCCCCAGCACGGCTGACTCGGGCAGCGCGATGCCGACCTCCTCGTCCAGCTCCCGCAGTGCGGCGTCGACGGCCGTTTCGCCGCGGTCGAGGCGGCCACCCGGCAGCGCCCACTGCGCCGAATGCGACGACAACCGAATGGCCCTGCGGCACAGCAGGAACGCGGCGCCACCCGACACGTCGACCATGCGGCCGTCGAGATTGGCTTCCGGCATCGGCCGTCCGCCGATCCACTCGTCCACCGGCGCGGGGTCCACCCGGTCCTCGCCGACCTCGGAGTCGACCAGCACCACCGCGACCGCCGCGTGCCGCTTGGTCGGGTCGGTCACGGTGCGGCGCTGGTGACCGGCCACGTGCGCGCGGATCCGCTCCCGCAGCGCGTCGTCGTAGCTGATCGTCACCGCTCGACCCTATCGTTCAGCCCTGGCCCCGGCCGAAATAGAGTTCCTGGGTGGCGATGCAGACCAGTTGGCCGGCGCGGTTGAACATGGTCGACGTCGCAAGTCCGCGTCCCGCCGCGCCGCTGGGCGAAACCTGATCGGAGAGCACCCAATCGGACAGGTCGACCGGCCGGTGAAACCACAGCGCATGGTCGATCAGCGCGTTGAACGTGGTCGGCGGCGTGGCCCGCCGCATCGCGAGCGCCGTCTCGAGCATCGTCGTGCCGGACAGATAGGTCAGCAGGCAGCAGTGCAGCATCTCGTCGTCCGGCACGGGTCCGGTTGGCCGCCACCACATGCGGATGCGCGGTGAGGGTGTCGGCGCCTCGACGGCGAGCCGCGGCGGCGCGTCGACGTAGCGCAGCTCGAACGGCTGTGTCCTCACCCAGTGCCCGCCCAGCTCGTCGGCATAGGCGGCCAGCTGCTCCTGCACCGGCGGCAGCGTGTCCGGGTCGGGCACCTCGGGCATGGGCTGCTGGTAGTCGGGCGCTTCGACCGGCGCACTGAACGACGCGAGCGCCTCCAGCAGGATCTGGCCGTCCTGACGCGCCGTGACCTGCCGGGTCGAGAGCGTGCCCCCGTCGCGTGCCACGTCGACGTGCAGGTCGACCGGCAGGCGGGCGTCCCCGGCGCGCACGTAGTAGACGTGGACGCTGTGCGGCGTGCGACCCGGCGCGGTCAGGCCGGCCGCCATCAGCGCCTGGCCGGCGATGTGTCCGCCGACGATGTGGTGGGCCGGGTTGTCCAGCTGGGCGGCGACGAACTGCCGGTCGCCTGTGCGATCGACCCGAAGCGTGGCGATGACGTCGGCCAGGGACGGCGAACGGTAGGTCACCCTGGCATCATGCCGTAGGCCGCCGGACCGCCGGCATGTTGACCGGCTTGAACACCCATCCGTCAGGTGTCCACATGCCGGACGGTGCGGCCCGAGACGCCAGAGACGTGCCGGGCGCCCTGCTGGGCAACCGCAACGACGCCATCGCCGCGAAATCGTGCCGGCCACCGGCTACGAGTTGTGGACCGATCCCGAAACCTACTGCCCTGGAAACACTCTGGGCTCCGACGGCTTCGGCCTTGCCCGTGACTACCGCTGAAACGTCCCGGTTACTTCACCGGCGGAACACGATCCATCTCATCGCAGGGTACATGCACACCGCTTCGCAGGTGCCCGCCACCAGACGCGACAGCTGGTACTGCACCCCGAGGGCCGCCAACCCGCTCGTCACCCCGAGGATGAACGCCAGGTAGTTGACGACGACCACCGTGGCGTACACCGCAATCTGGGGCCCGACGGGTGCGTGGGATCGGAAGTTGGCGCCGCGGTTGAGCACGTAGCCGAGCGCGAAGGCACACGCATAAGCGACCGTGACAGCGACCGGCACCGGAACACCGAGCCCGCTGTGCAGGCCGGTGAGCAGCGACAGATCGGCGCCGAAGCTCAGGCCGTTGATCACGCAGTAGCCGACCAGCGTCGGTGCGACGACCGAGCTGAGCCCGAGCGGCAGGCGGGCCACGAACGCCTCACACCACCGGTGGAATCGGTCGACCGGGGGCAGCCCGCCGACATTCACGTCGGATTGCACGTGCGTACCGTGCCACGGCCGGGTGTCGGCGCGGTGATCGGTCGATTAAATCGTCGCGACGCGTCCGGGTTGACCGCCGCCGCGGGCAGCGCCCGGGTGTGAACGTCCCGACACGACACGCCGACGAGGCGTCGTGGGATACCCGGTCAGAGCCGTGGTTTGGCCTAATAGCCCAGGCCGTCGTCGGCCAGGTAGGTGACCGAGTACCACCGCCCGGCCGGCGAGGTGCGGGCGTCGTACTCCTCGGTCGCGTTCACTCCCTCCAGACGCACATCCGTCAGAGTCGGATTTTGCGCGCGGATATGGTCTTCGAGCGCGGCAAGCAGCGCGTCGCCGCTCAGGGTGGTGTCCGCACGCGCCCGTCCCTCGTGCCTCGCCCAACTCACGGACTACATCTTGCCCCGCCTTCGCGTTGCCCCGCCGGGGGCCGCGTTGAACCGTCAGGGGCAACCCCGGCGCCGTCATGTCGGATTCGTCCGGTTCGGAACCATCACCCGCCCCGGTGCTGACGCAACTTCGCCGCCGCACTGGCGCGTCCCGCCGGCTCGCCGGGGCCAACCGCGTGGGGTTCGGAGGTTCGCGCGCGCCTGGTGCCGAGATTGGTCCGCCGGAGTCGGGCCGGGCCACGGCGGCATGGGGAACAAACCGCCGAACCGGATCGGACCGCGGTGCCGCGGTCCCCGCACGCTAGTGTGCATGGGTTGGCCTCAGCGAACAGGCCGGCAGGAAAGTTGAGCAACTTCATGACCGCAGTAACAGATGCGTCGGTGCTGGAATCACGGGTCGGCCATTACTACGAGATGGACGGCACCTACCTGGTCGGCCGCGAGAAGGTACGCGAGTACGCCCGCGCCGTGCAGGACTATCACCCCGCGCACTGGGATGCCGCCGCCGCCGCCGAACTGGGTTACGCGGGCCTGGTGGCGCCGCTGACGTTCACCTCGGTCCCGGGCATGTCCTGCAACCGCCGCATGTTCGAATCGGTGGTCGTCGGTTATGACACCTACATGCAGACCGAGGAGGTCTTCGAGCAGCATCGCCCGATCGTGGCCGGCGACGAACTGCATGTCGACGTCGAACTGACGTCGGTGCGCCGCTTCGCCGGCAGAGACCTGATCACCGTCACCAACACCTTCACCGACACCGCCGGCGAGCGGGTGCACACCCTGCACACCACCGTCGTCGGCGTCACCGCCGAGGACGTCGACCCGGCGGTCAAATTGGCCGCGCCGAAGATCATGATGCATGACGTGGACCTCGTGGCGATCGGCAACTCCGGCGCCGCCTACGAGAAGACGGTCCGCCCCGAAGGCGAGGTTCGGATCGCCGAGGCAGGCGCCGGCCGCACACCGGGGACGCGGTCCTTCGACGACCTGAAGGTCGGCGACGAGCTACCGGTGCGCCACGCCCGACTGTCCCGCGGTGACCTGGTCAACTATTCCGGCGTCGCCGGGGACGCCAACCCCATTCACTGGGACGAGGGCATCGCCAAACTGGCCGGGCTGCCCGATGTGATTGCCCACGGGATGCTCACCATGGGGCTGGGTGCCGGCTTCGCCTCGGCGTGGTCGGGCGACCCCGGCGCGGTCACCCGCTACGCGGTGCGGCTGTCCCAGCCGGCGATCGTGTCGGCCGCAGCGGGTGCGGATATCGAATTCAGCGGCCGGATCAAGTCTCTGGATCCCGAGACCCGCTCCGGTGTCGTCCTCGTCGCCGCGAAGTCCGGTGGCCGCAAGATCTTCGGCCTGGCGACGGTGCACGTCCGCTTCCGTTGACCGGATGCGGCCCCGGTGACGCGCCATTGACGACGTTGTGACCCACCGCGCCGACGTTTGCCACGGGCGCGTTTGCGCCAGCATGGGTGCGCGGGACGTTGGCGGCCGGGTTCGCCCGCTATCCGGCGATCGAGCCGTGCACGTCGAACAGAGCCAGGTCGGCCGCGGCGCGCCCCGCACCCCAGCCCGCTCGGTTGGGCGCAGATATCGAGCGGCGCGCCGTCGACGGAAAAAGTCGGTCCGTGAGCTCGTCGGCCGCCCGGGTACGGGCCGCCAGCACGGGAAGGAGGCGACTGCTGTCCACCTGGGCCGTCACCGTCGCATTCGCGGTGTCGAGTCGCTCGCCGATGCGAGTGGCGTAGGCGACGAGGAACGATTGGCGAAACGATCTCGTCCGGGTCTGGCCGCGGCTGCTGACCTGGCGGCCTGCGACGAGCATGGCCCGGTTGGCCTGCACCAGCAGGGACGTGGTGAGCAACTCGACGACGTCCAGTTCGGTTTCCGCTCCGACGACCGTGACAAAGCCGAAGTTTTCCGTCCACACCGCGCGACAACGGTTGGCCGAGGCGACCGCCTGCACGAGCACGGCCTTGGCCCCGGCGTAGGGGCTCTCGATCCAGATCCGCCGCGCGGCCGCTAACGGCGCCTGGCCGCGGTCGTGCTCGGCAACGGCTCGGTGCAGTGAGTACCTGCTCATCAGTTCCTGGGCCTTGGCCGAGAGCGCTTCGGCCTCCTCGGGGAACGCGGTGGCCTCGGCCTTGGCCAGCAGGGCACGCACCCTGGAGAGGGCCTTCTGGTCAACGTCGCCTCCAGTGGTGGCGGTATGTGTCCACGCGCCCGGCAGGGGCAGCAGCGGTTCGAGCACGGGAAGGGTCGCGAGCAGGGCCAGCACCCGCAGGACGACGGTCAGTGCCGCGCAGCGGTCTACGGCATTCAGAGCGGCCCAGCGCCACATCTGCGGTGCCCGTGCTTCGGAGTCGAACCCGGATGAGATCTCGGCGACGTCGGCGCGCCATCGTGGATGCAGTGTCAGGACCGGATATCGCTTGGACTCGAGGACTATCGCCTCCGCAAGATACGCGGTGGCCGATGGTTCGAGCTTGCGCCGGGCGAGCTCGTGAAGGTCGGACGGCAACCAGCCCGCCTCCCACGCCGCGCGGATGGCATCGGTCATCGCGGCGTCAGCTGCCAGGTCGAGATCTCTCGGGAAGGCGGCGAACTCGCCAAGCAACGCGCTGGCGTGCCGTTGTGCGTCATCGTCGGGGCACGTCGCGGCGTCACGGAGAGCCAAGACGAGCAGTTCCAGCGGAATCGCGCGACCGGGCCCCGGGTCGCATCCCTTGTGCTCGCGTTCGGTGCTCGCCCGGCGCCGGTTCTTCTGCTTGGCGGACCGCTTTTCGCGGTTGCGTCTGCTCATGCCCCACAGTCTGACGGAACGGTCCGACAGTCCGAGGGGGCACGCCGACGAGGGTGGGAAGTCGGCCGTCAGTCCACGAACCGGTACTCGACGTCGAGTGAGCGGTAGATGCGCTCAGCCCGACGGTCACGGGTGAGCAGCGTGCGGTGATTGGTGACGGCGGCCTGACCGACGAGGGCGTCATAGACCGACCCGCCGACGACGCCGAGGCCAGCAAGTCGCTCGCGCAGGTCACGGGTGGCGGTTGCGTCGAGCCAGCAGTCTGCCGGAAAAGCCTCATGCAGTACCGTGGCCGCCTGGTCCGCGGTCAGGCGCAGTGGAAGTGGTAGCCGGGTGAGCACCGAATACGTCTCGAACAGTGCGTGCCCAGCCAGCGCGGGCCGAAGTTGGACCAGCGCTCGGCGGCAGGGCGAGTGGGCCTCGTGGGCCGGGTCGAGAGCAGCGACGGCAACGCTGGTGTCGCACGCCCAAAGGTCACCGTTGAATGTCATCGCGCAGTCGGCGCACGTCGTCATCTGTCAACACGGCGCCCTCGACGTTGCCGAGTAATGGCAGCCCGTCGCTGCGATCGATCGGGCGTCGATGCCGGCGCACGGGCTCGATCCTCAGGCCGGCTCCGTCGGGGATCAGTTCGAGCTGCGTGTCCGGTGTGATTCCCAGCGCGACGCGCAGCGCCTTGGGGATCACCATTCGTCCCACTCCGTCTATCGTCACGAACATGGCACTAATTTACCATTGCGTTGGCTAAATGGGAGTGCGTTACCATCTCGACGGGACGCACGAAAAATGCCCGCGAAACCGTGGACTTGAGTTTCGTGGGAACGCACAAGAATGTAGGTTCTCAACGCTGATGGCCCATGCCGCGATCCTGAACGGCGGCTTTCCCGTCTTTCTCATCAAGGTGGCGACGGCCTTTTTCTCATTTCGATGGCAAATCCGACAACCGCACGGTCGTGCAGTTGTCGACTCGTGGTTGAGGTGACGGCTCATGGGGCTTTGGGATGAAACCTCCGCCAAATCCGGTAAGAGTCGCCACTAGCACGCTCGGATCGTCCGAGGCCAGCCGTAACATAGGCGGGGTGACCGGCACATACAGCAGCCGGACGCTGGATCGCCTGCGCGAGCATCGCGGGGCGATCAGCCAGGTGCTGGCCAAGTACGGTGCAAGCAATCCGCGACTGTTCGGGTCGATCGCGCAAGGAACCGCGGGGCCGGATAGCGACGTCGACTTGCTCGTAGACCTCACCGCCGAGGGGCCCGGTAGTCGACTCTCGCGGCTGTCAGGCATCCGGTTGGAACTCGAAGAATTGCTCAATATCCCGGTCGACGTCGCCTGCGAAGAACTCCTCAAAGACCGCGTATCGGAATCGGCACGCAGCCAGGCCATTGCGTTGTGAGCAGATCGGCGCGCGATCAGTTGACTGACATTCAGACGGCGATCGCCAAGGTCTATGCCTATCGGCCGGCGCTGAGAGGCGAGCACTCCGACATGGCGGTGTCAGCGATCCTTCGCGAGATCGGGATCATCGGCGAAGCGGTTAATGCGCTACCGGAGGCCGTCACCGCCAAGCGGCCAGAGATCGCTTGGCGCCAGATCGGTGCCATGCGGAACTTCCTCATCCATGAATACTTCAACATCGACGAAGCCGTCGTAGAGGATGTCATCACCAACGATCTCGACCCCCTGACTAGTGCAGTAACGGCTCTGCTCGGTATCGCCGCAGTCGAGTGACACGGGCAGACGGCCATCAATCAGGGCGCTCCTCTGCTCCTCGGTCCCGGCGCTCCTCAACATCAGAGTCATTCTTTGACAAC